>Ga0208265_100168_pt1 | contig 40326 bp, 38 predicted proteins | sample LakWasMet44_HOW7_2_FD_183882 | JGI IMG/M metagenome (GOLD analysis project Ga0208265, IMG submission 183882) | Freshwater sediment methanotrophic microbial communities from Lake Washington under simulated oxygen tension - Sediment Metagenome... | ecosystem: Environmental > Aquatic > Freshwater >... | reverse complement strand
GTTTGACGCTTTTTGTGGCTGTACTCAAGGTCTGCAAAGCTGGTTTGGGTCGGCGTATTCATGGGCAATCAGTCTGGCGAAGGTGAACCCAGCTATTATCTCACGGTAGGATTTAATCAGCGCTTCCTTAGGTGTATCGCGTGCTGTAGTTTTGACCGGGCAGATTAATTACACTATACTTGGTATCGATTCGATATTATATTAATAATAATCAGGGAGTATATTTGTGTATAAATTTAAACCGATGGGGTTGGTTTTGGTTTTGGCAGTCGGCATATACGCACCGGTCAGCCAGGCTGATGATGAAAAAAGCTATTTTGACCAAGTAGGCGATAAGTTTTTAACAGGGTCTGCCAATCTTTTTACCGGAATTGGAGAAGTCCCCAAAAATATTGTCAATATGAGCAAAGATACCAATCCAATCGTCGGAGCGACCGGAGGACTGATATACGGTACTTTGCATACATTAGGCAGAACCGCATCGGGCGTATTTGACATACTCACCAGCCCGATCCCGACCAAAAGCATGGCCGAACCTAAATATGTCTGGTCCGACTTCGATCAAACCACGACCTACGGCGGTACTTTTGAATAATAGCCATTTTATCTCCCCGATAGTTCGGGGAGATTTTTTGCTATCCCACTCTCAGACAACCCATATTCCGGAGTGAGGCTTTGCGGCGATCTGGCCGCGATTTGCATCAGGCAGAATTCACAGGTTGGGGCACGAAATGTGCCTCAATCTCGTGTGGTGAAACTATAGCGTTGTTTAATGGCTTCTTTCAGCCTATGAGTCGTACCTACAGGCCGGCCGAATTCAGCAGGGTATTCAGGCTCACCGCGAAATCGTCCACCGGCATTTTCAGCAAATGGCGCGTGTTGAAGATGAACGCAAAATCCACCCCGTCGGTTCGGGATTCGGCGCGGCTGCTTACCCCGGCCATGCTGCCCGTGCGGGCGGCACCGGCCATGCGGCCGCCTCGTCCCCATACCGCGTGCAGCCGGATGAATTGCACCAGCGCATCGGCCGTCGCACAGAGGCCGCCGCTGCCGTCCATCGACTCAGTCATCCAACCCTCGCCGCCATAGCAATAGGCCGTCAGATCCTCTTTGACCGGATCGGCGGCAGACAGCCAGACATTGGGATCATCGTAGAACGCCTCGTTCGGCAGCCGCTGGTTGCGGAAGGTCCGCGCCAGCCGTACATTGGTAATGCTATCCGGCATCAGAATAACGTTGCGCAGATAGTTCTCATAGCTCATGCCGCTGACCTTTTCGACCAACTGAGCGAGCGTCGTATAGCCGATATTGGAATATTTTGAATCCGAACCAGGGTCAAATTGCAGCGGCTCGCCGTAAATATAGCGCACCATGTCCAGCTTGCTCGCCGGACCGGTCAGTCCCAGATCTTTCGCGACCTGCCGCATCTTGAACACCCAGTCGCCGCTCATTGAACTGTCCCAGCCGCCGGCGTGATCGATCAGATGCTCCACGGTAATGTCGTTGACGCGATCGTCAACCGTCTGAGAAGCGACTGCCTTCTTGGTTATGCCGAGTTTGCTGAATACCTTGGTGTCTTCGCTGAGCGTCTTGTCGTTATAAAGCTGCTGGATGCAGGCTGCAGTGAACATTTTGCTCAGGCTCGCGATCCGCATCAGATTGCCGATCTCGGTGACCGGGTAGCCTTCGTCCGCCCAAGTATAGGCGCGCTGCGCCTTGAATACGCCGTTCTTGGCGATGCTCAACTGGCCGGCGCGAATGCCATTGGCTACCATGAACTTTTTCACGGCGGCATCGAATTTCGTAAGACCGGTTCCGCGTACTGTCCATTTGCGGGGCAACGGGGTGTGGCGCTTGGCAAAGACGGCCGCATAACGCGTACTGGAACCTTCGCCCCCGCCTTGTACACAGATCGGATAGAACCCTTTCTGCTTGAAATCGTCGAAGGCATCCTGATAAGCGTCGCCGGTTAAGCCGTGACGCGCATGCCATTCGCCTATGGCATCGTCCCGAAAGGCGGAAAGGTATATCTGATGCCCGGAGAGGGTCACAAACCCCGGTCTGAGCGGCACTTCCCGGAACGCGTCAAACCATTTCTGGTGATTGCTGGCCGTCTCTGCGGCACGCCAGTTCCAGTGCGCCTCGGCTTCGTTGTGCCAGACGGCAATGTACCGGCGCTGCGATGAAGAGCCATAGATAGAGCCCGACCGCATGACCAAGCCGTCCTGCCTGGCCTTCTTGCTCCAGTACTCGACCGTGCTTTGGTCCTTGTCCGAGCCATTGACCAGCCCATGCTTGGCAAGCCAGCCTTTTTTGATGTTCTTCTCGAATACCGCGGCGACAACCGCATCCGCGCTGCCGCCGGTTGCCGTGACCAAGACCGGCGCGTAGCCTTGTTTGGTCTGGTCGGTGAACCATGCCTGGTACTTTGCGATAGGCAAGTCGTGCACCGCAACGTATGCCGGACCCGCCTCCTTGATCCAAACGGCCGAATACCTGGGACTCGATGGAGAACCGTGCGCGCTGAGCGAAATCATCCGCCAGCCGTCTGGGGCGAGCGCGTTGAAACGCTTCTGATGATATTGACTGTCTTTGCCGTGATACGCTTCGAACTGTGGCATGGCTTGTTTCTCCCGTAAGATTATTGGTTATTATGGCTCAGGAGAAGGTATCTTATACTCAAGCTCAGCAGTCAAGAACATTTTTGCGTCCGGCTTTGGCAGATACAGCGGCAGGAAATTTAGGCGTAAGCGCTCTGCGAAAGCCAAGCCGCAAGGCGCAAATACCCGCCATGCCAGGGCCGGAATTTTCTATGTATCGTTCGTCTTTTTGCGACTGCCAAACCCGCATTTTTAAAGTTCAGGCCGGGTCAGCGATGTAAAGGACTGCCTCCCGCAGACGCGTATCCAAACGCCGGATTTGTGAACTCAGCCCAGGTGGCTATAATGATATCCAAATGGTAAACAGAGGTGACTCTTATGGGCAACAATTCGAAATTACGCTGGGGCATTTTGGGTGCGGCGCGCGTCAATGAGCGGCTGCTGCCCGCCATTGTGGAAGCGCATAACTCTGAACTGATCGCAATAGCCAGCCGGCGGCCCGGCGCGGCCGCGCAGACATTGGCGCAGTATGCGCCGCAACAGCAGGGCGTTCATACGTATGACGATCTGGATGAGCTGCTTCATAATCCCGACATTCAGGCCGTTTATCTGCCCATGGCGAATCACGAGCATGCGGAATGGGCGTTGCGCGCCATCGAACAGGGCAAGCATGTGCTGTGCGAGAAGCCGATGGCGTTGACGGTGGCTGATATCGAAGCCATCGAAGCCGCGGCGCGTCGCCGCAATGTCACGGTCATGGAAGGCTTCATGTACCGCTTTCATCCGCAGCATGCGCGGGTGCTGGAACTGATCCGCTCGGGCCTCATCGGCGAGATCCGGTCAGTGCGCGCCAGCTATTCGTTCATGATGCGGCCCGCGCGCATGTACCGGCTGGCCGAAAGCGTCGGGCGCGGAGGCGGCGCCATGTGGGATATCGGTTGCTATGCGATTCATTCCGCACGGCTGTTTTTCGATCATGCGCCGCTGGCGGTAACAGCCATGGCCAGATATGTCGAAAGCGGGGCGGATATTACGACCAGCGGCATCATGGATTTCGGTGATGGCAGATTCGCTCATGTCGATTTCAGTTTTGAAAGGGCGCGCCGGTGCGAATACGAGGTGATCGGCACGAAAGGCGGCGTTAAATGCCATACGGTCTGGCAGCTGCCCGGCGATGTGCCGGTGCTTTCCTGGTGGACCGAAGATGGGCAGCAATGCGAAGAGCGCCTGCCGGCGGCCAACCATTTTCGGCTGGAAATCGAGCATTTCAGCGATTGCGTGCTGAACGGCAAACCGCCGCTGCTGTCGTTCGACGATGCCAAAATCAATTGCAAGACAATTGTCGCGGCCTTGCAGTCCGCCGCTCAGGGTCAGAAGGTGACATTGGCTTGAACAATAAGCCCTGTCTGTCTAAAAAAGGCAACCAAGCTTCAGTGGAAGAAATACGGCGGGTTTAATCGATAAATTTAAGAGAGGGTAAACATTATGCAAACGTTACATATAGTGGTCGGATTGGCTGCGCTGGCACTCATTCTTATATTCTGGGCTGTCAAACGCTACTTGATCAAACAAAAGGCGGCCAGAAGCAGTGCGGCAAAGCCAAGCCCGAAAAGACCCGAAAGCGCGCCTGCCGCCGCGGCAAGCCGGAAGGATGCGCTCAACGTACAGGCGGAAAGCAGTTTTCAGGTTTCAGACAGCGATCAGCCTTTCGTTGAGAGACGCCATCTTGGCGCCGAAGACAGGCGTCATCACACCCCAGAGGAACCAAAAGCAGAGCCTGTTCCAGTCGCTGTGCGCGAGACGGCTTCCGCGGCTGTTGCGGAAACAGCCAGAATAGCCGAAGCGCCGAAGGCAGAGCCGGCTCCAGCCCCTGTTCATGAGGAAATTCCTGCCACTGTCGCGGAAGCCCCGAAACCGGCGCCGGCAACCGCTCGCGAAGAACTGCCGGCAGACTGGCTCCCGGAGGATTCCGTGCTCAGACGGCACTATCTGACGCATTTGCAGGCCGAGCGCCAGGCGCTGACCAATCCCTACCCGACCGATTCCACCTTGCGCCGGCATTATGACGCCATGGTGAAAATCCAGCTGGACGGCCCATCGATACAGGCGCGCGAAGAAAATGTGCCGACGCCGGAGGAAAGCAGGCTCACGGATGCCGCAAGCGGTCAGTCCGCCATTGCAAGCCTGCAGGAGGAAATCGAATCGGAGCGCGAGTCCTCTTCGGTGGCAACTTACGATGAGATGCACGCCGAGGCAGAGTCGGCGAAAGAAGACTGGCTGCCTGAAGATTCCGTGCTCAGACGGCATTATTTGGCGCATTTGCAGGCCGAGCGCGAAGCGCTGACCAATCCCTACCCGACCGATTCCACCTTGCGCCGGCATTATGAGACCATGATAAGAATGGCGCTGGACTGGCCATCGGCTCAGGCAGGCCGCGAAGAAGCGCCCGCGCCGCAGGCAAGCGCAGTTGCAGCGCCGGCAAGCAGTCAGCCCGTTGTTCAAAGCAGCCAGCCTGAAGCCCGAGTGCAACCATTACCGGTGGTCGCTCGCGAGGAAGCCCGCGTTCATGCCCAGCATAAAATGAGGATACCGGAAGATTCCGTGCTCAGACGGCACTTCCTGACCCATCTTCAGGCCGAAATTGAGTCCGAGCTGCCGGAGCGTCCGACTGATTCTGTGCTCAGACGCCATCATGAGGCAATGGTGTTTGCCAGAATGGCTGAGCGTCTGGAGCGGTTGCAAGCCTAGTTGAACAGGGTGGGCGCAGGTTTTTGCGCCCACCTTGCCGTTATCCTGAATTCAAGTCCGCCACGGGTGCGCCGGCAGATCGGTAAGGCCAATGACCTCAACCCCTGCCTTGGCAACCTGATGGTCGTTTTCCACCGTACTGCCGCTGACGCCGATTGCGCCGATCAGAACGCCATCCTCGTCGACGATGGGGATGCCGCCGGGAAAAGTGATCAGGCCGTTGTTCGAGTGCTCAATGCCGTAAAGCTTGCCGCCCGGCTGCGACAGCTCGCCGATCTGCCCGGTATTCATGCCGAAGAAACAGGCCGTCTTGGCCTTTTTGATGGCAATATCCACGCTGCCGACCCAGGCATTGTTCATCCTCACGAACGCTTTCAGATCGGCGCCCGAATCTACTACCGCAATACACATCTGGGTGTTGATCCTCGTGGCTTCCTCAATGGCCGCCGCTATCGCCATTTCCGCCTGTTCATAGGTTACGTGCATGGTCTGGCCCTCCGGATATTTTCAAGCAAACGTAGCATGGCAAAAGCGATCAGGACAAGACGGGCAAATACTTAGTGGGGCAAGGCTCAGGTTTGTGCCTGAACAGTCGGCTAAAGCGGCCTCCGTAGGCTTGCGTATTTTCTGTGAGTCTTATCCGGAATAAAACAGTCAGAAAAGGCACTAAGTATTTGTATCCAGGGTTGTGCCGTTATTCGGGGCCGGCATTAACGCATTATTTGGTCATCCAGGCTATTGTTGAAGTGAGAATGGCTTGAGGTTTAACGTTAATAAAAATGGAAGAGATCATATGGCTAATCACGTAAAAACCGATGCACCTGCCTTAAAGCCAAGCACCATCCCAAGATCGGAGCCTTTGCCCTGGGAATTGCCCAAACCGGCCGAGGAAGATCCGGAAGCCCCGCAACGGCTTAAAAAAATTCTCGCCAGCCCCAGTTATCGCCCGGCCGATCACGATCTCGAGTTCCTCTATCAGGATGATCTGCGCTTTTTCCGGTTGCAGGTCGATTTTTTAAAAGCCGAAAGGCTGCTTCAGGAAAATCAAATCAAACATACCATTGTTGTGTTCGGCGGCACCCGCATCAAGGAACCCGGCGGCGCAAAGCGGAAAGTCGAAGCGTTGCGGGCCGTATTGGAAAACAGGCCGGACGATGTGGATTTACAAAAAAAACTGGCCATCGCTGAACGCATCTATGCCAAAAGCGGTTTTTACAATGTCGCTCGCGAGTTTGGCCGTCTGGTCGGCGAATCCGGCGAAGGGCCTTCCGATTGCAGCTGCGTCATCATGACCGGCGGCGGGCCGGGCATGATGGAAGCCGCCAATCGCGGCGCTTTCGACGTCGGCGCCAAAACGGTTGGGCTGAACATTCATCTGCCCTATGAGCAATATCCAAACCCTTATATCACGCCCGATCTTTGTTTTCAGTTTCATTACTTTGCCATACGCAAATTGCATTTTTTATTGCGGGCCAAGGCATTAGTCGTATTTCCGGGCGGCTATGGCACGTTTGACGAACTGTTTGAAACGCTGACACTGATGCAAACCCGCAAGATCCAGCAGGTGCCGGTGATTCTGGTCTCCGAGGCGTACTGGAGACAGGCTTTCAATATCGATTTTTTAATTGATGAAGGCGTGGTCGATCCCGAAGATCGGCAATTATTCTGGTATGCGGAGACAGCCGAAGAGATCTGGCAGAGCATTCTCGACTGGCATAAGGTCAACGGCATTCCACTGTTTTAAATACGCTTTATGATGAGAAAACTGAGCCTTCTGGCCCGAAGATTATTGCCTCTGGCGCCGATTGCCGCGCTTTTAATCCTGATCGGGCATGAGTTGGAACTGCATCTTCCGGATATTGAGCATTGGGTGCAAAATCTGGGGCCTTGGGCGCCGCTAGGCTTCATTGGCTTATTCATAGTCTTGACGCCTTTGATCGTGTCTGTCGATGCGCTCTGCTTTGTCGCGGGGTTGCTATTTCCTATCGGCGAAGGCATGTTCTGCATCATTATTGCCACTTATCTTGCGGCATCGCTGATTTTTGTACTGGGCCGTTATTTATTCAGGCAAAAGGCGGCCCGTTTCATCGCAAAAAGCGAAAAATTTGCCGCGCTTAATACCGCCTTGGCCAATCAGGCCTTCAAGCTGATGTTTTTGCTGAGGCTGACGCCATTGCCGTTTGCAATGCTCAGTTACGCCTTTGCCATTGCGCCGGTCCGGTTCTGGCCTTATCTGACGGCAACCAGCGGCATATTTATCTACAATCTGACGCTGGTCTATATCGGCTATACGACCAAACATATAGCCGGCTGGATCAGCGGTTCTTCAACACAGCCGGCGTTGCCGTATCCGTTACTGGCCGTCGGATTATTGTTCACCTTGGGGATAGTTTTTTACGTTTCGAAACTAGCCGGTAAAGCGCTTAAGGATCTGCATGTTGATAACTTCCAGGATAAAGTAACGCAATAAGATGATCCAACCAACTGTTACCCGACTTTATAAATCCAGGTCGAGTAAAAACTTCAATCATTCAAGGAGACGACAATGAAGTTAACGTTACCCTGTTCATTCCGACTTATGCAATTGATACTTTTAACTTTGACCGGCGCGGTTGCGTTCTTTTTAACTTCATGTTCTACAGTGGAGCCTAAACGGGAGGTTATGTCGGAAGCAAAGGCTTGCGCTGAGGTGAACAAATTGATAGAAGCGCATCCCAGCGAGTTTGCCGGTTATAAGGAAAATAAGCGTTTCACTCGAAGAATGACTATTTGGGATGCAACGATGATATTCCCTAATGCCGATATCTGTCAGGTCTGGGAATGGAGCAATGGCTTGGACAATTACTATTGCGAATGGAAAGCGGATGACGAAAAAGATGCGCAAGCCGACTTTCATAAAGCTGAAGGCATCCTGGATCAGTGCCTGGGGCCGCAATGGACGCGCCATAAAAATCCGACCACTTCCGGGGGCGAACACACCCGATTCAGTAAAGAAGGCTCCAAGACTATTGTTTCACTCCGTTATTTCAAAGACGAATATTGGCAGACTGCCTTGTATATCGGTGATAAGAGCAATTTGAACACGCCAATTCAATAACTGATGTTACGACGGGCACCCTGTCCCGTTTGCCGTGCCCGAGCACCGGAGCTTTTAACAGATCAGGCCCGCAGGGGCGCGGCAGGGAAGCCGCGCGTTGCCAAAGGGACAGGAGCTTCGTAGGGTACGCATCGCGTACCTTTCCGGACTTGCGGCGTGCCGAAAACCCTTGAAATGGTACGCGGTGCGTACCCTACATGGATTTCGTCTTGATTTTGGCAGAGCAGCGGGGTAGAGCTGGCGATGCCGAGTTTCCGCTAAAGCTCCAAACCAGCCTACACAGGCTGTTAAAAGCAAGTCACTCGCCTTCGGGTGCGATGAACCCGATTAAAACAATTCGTCGCGCTAGCGACACTTTAGCCAAATCGATCTAAATTCAATTTACTGCGTAACATCAGATTGTAAGTCTTACCGGCCCCGGCATCATCGGGTGCAATGCGTTTCCTGGCGCCAATGGCATAAGATGCACTGGCCCTGAACTTCTTTTATCCCAGATCGGCCTGCCTTTCGCCGGTACTGATGCGTCCGCCTTCCAGCGTATCGATAATGTAAACCTTGCCGTCGCCGTGGTGGCCGCTGTGGGCCACCCGCATAATGGTTTGAAAGATGCTCTCCACCAAGTGATCGGGGGCGAAGATCTCAAGCCGCTTCTTAGGCAGAAACGGACTGTAATCTTGAATGTGCTGCATGCGTTCGCGGCCGAACCCTTCGCAATCCATGACGGATAGGCCTGGAAAACCGGGAATATCCATTAACGCTATCGTTACTTGGCTAATTTTATGCGGTTGGATGTAAGCACGTATTTCTTTCATGGCTATTCCTTAGGGTTCTTCGGCTTCGGCAAAATAGCGGTATAACGCGGGCAGCAAGGTCAGCGTCAACAGCGTGGCAGTGATCAGGCCGCCGATAATCACAACCGCAAACGGTTTGGCCGTTTCCGAGCCTACGCTGGTGGATAGCGCCGCCGGAAACAGGCCCAGCATCGCCATCAGCGCTGTCATGACTACCGGCCTGAGCCGACTGACCGAACCGTTGACGATCGCATCATGCAGCGGCTGGCCTTCTCGCCGCAGTTTATTCAGTTGCGAGACCAGAATCACGCCATTTTGCACGGCAATGCCAAACAGGGCGATAAAACCTACGGCGGCGGAAACGCTGAGATTGATGCCGGTAGCCAGCAGGATCAACAAGCCGCCGATCATCGCGAACGGTACATTCATTACGATCAAGGCGGCGTTTTTTACCGATAGAAAGGTCCAGAACAGCAGCACGAAAATCAACCCCAGGCTGATAGGGACGATGACCGCCAGACGTTTCATGGCCCGCTGCTGGTTCTCGAACTGGCCGCTCCAGACGATGTGGTAGCCGGGCGGCAGATCGACCTGCTCGGCGACTTTTCGCTGGGCTTCGGCGACAAAGCTGCCCTGATCGCGGTTGATCAGATTGCACTTGATGGCGATTCTGCGCATGCTTCCCTCGCGGCTGATTCTGGATGCGCCTTGATTGACTTTGATGGCGGCCAGCTGCGAGAGCGAAATGCGCTGGCCTCCAGGTGCCTGGACCGTCAGGCTTTCCAGGCCGGCAATCGAGTTGCGGGCGTTTTCTTCATAGCGCAAATTGATATCGAAACGCCGTTCGCCCTCCAGAAATTGCGACGCCGCCTTGCCGCCCAAGCCGATTTCCAGCAATCGCTCGACATCGGCAATATTGATGCCATAGCGGGAAATTTTGGCGCGGTCGATATCGACGATCACTTGCGCCAGACCGGCTTGCTGTTCGGCGGCGACATCGGTAGCGCCGCGGATGGAAGCCAGAATGCGGGTGATCTGGTTGCCTTTTTCCTGCAGGACTTTCAAGTCGTTGCCGAAGACTTTGACGGCAATTTCGCCTTTTACGCCGGAGATCGCTTCTTCGACGTTATCCTGAATAACCTGGGAAAAGTTGGTTTGAATGCCCGGAAAAATCGATAATTCCTTGTCCATGGCCTGAACCAGCTCATCTTTTTTGGAGTAACGCCAGGTTTGTTTGGGATTGAGATCCATCAATACTTCAAGGTTGTTGTAACCCTTGGGGTCAGTGCCGTCTTCCGGGCGGCCCAACTGGGTCAATACCATGTTAGCTTCACTGAAGGTTTCCAGCTTTTCGCGCACCTCGCGTTCTATGCTCTTGGCCGTGGTCAGCGATATGGATGTCGGCAGGGTGATGGTCAGCCAGATGTTGCCTTCGTCGAGCTTGGGCATGAATTCCGTGCCGATCAGGCGCAGCGACATGAAACTCAGCACCAGAGCGACCACCGCCGATACAAATACGGTGCGGGCATGCTTAAGCACCCACTCCAACAGTTGGCGGTAACGCCGCTCCATGGCGTGCACCAGCGGATTATGGCGTTCGGCAATCCTGGGGCCCAGCAAATAGGTCAGCATGGCCGGTATGAAAGTCAGGCTGAACAGCATGGACGCCACCAGCGCGAAGCTGAGGGTGTAGGCCATAGGCGAGAAAATCTTCTCCTCCACGCGCTGAAAGGTAAAAATCGGCAGGAAGGCGATAATAATGATGGCTTTGGAAAACAGAATCGGCCGGCCCATTTCGCTGGCTGTACTGAGCAGCGTCTGGCGCAAATGGTGAATGTCGGCCTGGCGCTGCAAATCCAGCGTTATCTGCACCATGACCGCCTCCACCAGCACCACGGCGCTGTCCACGATAATGCCGAAATCGATGGCGCCCAGTGAAATCAGATTGGCGGAAATATCGGCGAGGTCGACCAAAATAAACGCAAACAACAGCGACAAGGGGATGATCAGCGTTATCACAAACGCCGCCACAAAGCGGCGCAGGAACACCAGCAGAATGATCAGGATCAGCACGGCCCCTTCGACCATATTGTATTCAACCGTGCGCACGGTATGGCCGACTAATTCGGTGCGGTCGTAAATCGGCGTGATTTTGACGCCGGGCGGCAGGCCGAAATCGTTGAGCTCAGCGATTTTTTCTTTGACGCCGTTCAGGACATTGATAGCATCGCTGCCTTTAATCAGCAGCACGATGCCTTCGACGATATCATCGCGCCGGTTCATGGCGACGATGCCGGTTCTGGGCTGCGGGCCGATGCTGATATCGGCGATGTCCTTGACGCGCACCGGCACGCCATCGTAGCTGGTGATCACGATTTCGCCGATTTCATCGGCCGATTTCAACAGCCCGACGCCCCTGACGACCAGCGCTTCGTCGCCTTCTTCGATGTAGCCGCCGCCGGTATTGGTGTTGTTGGCGGCAATGGCATCGTATATCTGGTTAAGGCTGAGGCGGTAATTTCTCAGGCGGTCCGGTTTGACCTCGACCTTGTACTCCTTGACGCCGCCGCCGTAGGACACCACATCGGCCACGCCTTGCACCGTACGCAAGCGGGGTTCTATCACCCAGTCCTGCAGTGCGCGCTGTTCGATCAGCGGCAGGTGTCTGGCATCAATCACATAGCGGTAGATTTCGCCGACGCCGGTTGAAAGCGGGCCGAGCTCGGGCCGGGCATCGGCGGGAAGATCGGCGCTGTGTAGGCGTTCCAATACCTGCTGCCTGGAAAAGTAGTCTTCAGCGCTGTCGTCGAAGGTCAAGGTGACGACCGACAGCCCGAAAATGGACACCGAGCGCATATTGAGCAGATGCGGCAAGCCGTTCATCACCCGTTCGATGGGCAGCGAGATCAGCTTCTCCACTTCCTCCGGGGCCTGGCCGGGGTATTGGGTCACGACCTGCACAAACACGTTCTGCACATCCGGGAAAGCCTGCACCGGCAGTTTTTCAAAGGCCACAATGCCGGAAATGGCAATCGCGACCGTGACGCCGATAACCATCAGCCGTTGCTGCAGGCAAAAGGCGATAATGCGGGCGATCATGCCGGCAATTCCGAGCTAATGATTGGCATCGTTGGCATCTTCTTCCGCGCGCAGCACCAGCGCGCCTTCCGTGACCAGCTTGTCGCCGGCTTGCAGCCCCTGGCTGATGACGGCTCTGTCCTTAAGGCGCAGTCCCAGTTTGACAGGGCGTTGCTGGTAATGGTTTTCATCGAGCGCGACGAAAACAAAGTCGGCTTCATCTTCGGTAAACACCGCTGTCAAAGGGACGACGATGGCCCGTGCATCAGGCTCGCTTTCTACAGTGATCGTGGCGTACATGCCGGGCAACAGGCGGCCATCCGGATTGGCCAGCTCGCAACGCACCTGGACGCTGCGGGTAGTCTCATTCAGCACCTGACCGATATATTGCACCGTGGCCGGGAAATGTTCGCCCGGGTAGCCCGGCACCTCGACGCTGAGCTTTTGCCCTTTTTTGATCTTGGCGAGATTGATCTCAAAAACGTCCATGATCACGGTCAGGCTTTTGATATCGGAGACTACAAACAAAGGCTTGTCCAAGTCCGGGCGCACTTCCTGGCCCGGCGTGACGTTGCGTTCCACTACCACGCCCGAGACAGGCGCGCGCAAGGCGAAACGGCCGTCGTTCTGTTCCGGGGAGAGATGGAGATTTTTCAGACGGTTCCGGGTGCGCTCGATTTCGCTGCGCGCTTCGATTAAACCATCTTCGGCCTGCTCCAGTTCTTTGCGGGAAATGACTTTGCCGGCATAAAGCTCCTTCTGGCGGTTGAAGGTATGCCGGGCCAGGGTGAGTTCAGCCTGGGCTTTGTCATAGTCGGATGCCGCACTGGCGACTTCCGGACTATTTAATTCCAGCAAGGTCGTGCCGGTTTGCACCCAGGTGCCCAGCGCAATGGGATTGGTTATGACACGGCCGGCCACTGGCGAACTGATCCGCGAAGTGATGCTTTCATTGTAGGTGATCTTGCCGGCCAGAGGTTCCAGGATGGGGGGGCGAGAAAGGCTGAGCGTGCTGATTTTAATATAGGATTTTTTCGGCGAATCGGTTGCCAGAAAGACTTGACCTGGCACTTTGGAGGCCTGCGGTTTGGGCTGGCTGTTATCCGATGTCTCCGAGCAGGCCGCTAACAGCGCCGCTATCAGCAGTAGACAGGCCGGCGAACGGTGAAGCTTGTTATCGTTGCTCATGGGGCGTGCCGTCCGGATAAGAAATGGATAGCGGCTTTCGGCTATCGCCAGAATGGCTGGCTGCGATGTTTTTATCGTTCGTCAGTTCAATGCCTAGCGCTTTGGCAAGGTCATAGTAGGCATTGGTGCGATTGATCATCGCCGCGTAATAGTCGCGCATGACGCTCTTATAGCTGCGCTGCGCTTCGATCAGATCCAGTACGCCGGTTGCCCCTTTCTTAAAAGCCAGTTCCGAGCTGTCCCTGACGCTGCGGGCATCGTCAAGCAAACCGCCGTTAAAACGCTGCACGATCTTGTCGGCGCTTTTCCAGGCCGCCTCAGCGCTGACCACATCGCTGCGGATGCCGAGTTCGGTTTGTTCGACCGCCAGATGCGACTGGTTCAAATTGACCGCGGCTTTGCCTGCTTCCCCCTGATATTGATAAAACAGCGGCACAGGAACGCTGATGCCGACAAAGGCGGAATTAAGGACGTTATTGCTGGGATCGCGGGCATAGCCGGCGTTTACCGTCACGTCGGGATATTTGAGCCGGCGCGCCAGTTCCAATTCCTTGTCGGCCTGTTCGGCGCGCTGTTTATCGGCTTGCAGATCGGGCCGTTGCTGCAGGGCCTTGTCAATTAGTGCATCTTTCGGCAGTTTCTGGCCGATGTCCTTGATTTCCGGCCACGATTCCTTGGCCGTAAACTGCAGGCTTTTGTCCGGCCAGCGCAGGATCACCGCTAAAGCCGCCTGTGCCTGTTCCACTGCGGTTTGTGCGATGTCCAGATCGGATTGGGCGCGCAGCGCCTCCATTTTGACCCGCAGAAAATCCGATTCGGCAATATCGCCGCTTTTCAGCCGCAGGTCATTGGCTTCCGAGATTGTCTGGTAGTGATTGACGATTTCCTGAGCCAGCCAGAAATTTTTCTGAGCCAGCAGCAAATCGTAATAAGCATCCCGGACCATATTGCTGAAGATGCGGACAGCATCGCGCAAATCGCTTTCCGCCGCTTGCGTGGCAAGTCCGCTGCTTTGTATGCGCAAGCCGCGTTTGCCGGCCACTTCGATCAACTGGCTGAAAGAAATGATCTCCGCGGGGCCGCAGGAAACGTTGGGGTCATGGCTGCAGCCTCTGGCATTGGCGCCCATGTTGGGATTGCTGCTGATTTCCGAAATCTGAATGCTGATCACCGGATTCGGTATCGCGCCGGCGATAATCTCTTCTGCGAGGGATTGGTCGATATTGTATTGTGCAGCGATCAGATCCAGGTTGCGCTGGTAAAACAGCGCCAGTGCCTCATCAACCGACAAGGATACGTCTTGGGCGTGAGCCGGGCCGAAAGCCAATAGCCCGGCCAGCAGCCCGGCAGTCATCGTTTTGGCCCGGCCCATTGCCTTGGACCGGAGGAGCCCCATGATCAGGTTTCCCGTCATTTGATACATCCCGAAGGTTGTACGTGCTGCTGGCATAGACGAAATCCTCGAGTCGATTGTATTGACTTAGATGCAACTCATTCCGTGCAATTCCAAGATAATCTTCGACAGCCAACATATTTCTTTGGTCTGTCCGCTTTGGTTCTATCCAAATCGGCTCGCGTTATAACTTCACGCGCCGATAAAAAAGTCGTTTCACGTACTCCGCCGTCATTATGTAGAGCAAAATGATTATGCCCAACAGGCCCAGAACCGACGGCGGCAGTGGCTGAAAGCTGATCGGCATGGCTAATGGCGTATAGGGCAGGGCCAGCGTCAAAGCGACAATCGTAAAGGTGGCGAGCACCAGATATTTTCCCGGCCGGCTTTTAAAAATGGACTTTTTGCTGCGCACGACAAACACGATCAACGCCGCCGAAATCACCGATTCCAGAAACCAGCCGCTGCGGAATTGCTCGACAGGCACCTGCAGCCACAAGAGCAGGCCGAAGGTCAGGTAATCGAACACCGAGCTGACAATGCCGAAAGTGATCATGAACTTGCGGATGAACTGAATATCCCAACGCCGGGGTTGAGTAACCATTTCGGCATCCACATGGTCGGAGGCGATGGTCATTTCCGGAAAATCGGTCAGCAGGTTAGTCAGCAGAATCTGCTTGGGCAATAACGGCAGAAAAGGCAGAAACAGCGACGCGCCGGCCATGCTGAACATGTTGCCGAAATTGGCGCTGGTCGCCATGAACACGTATTTCAAGGTGTTGGCAAAGGTGATGCGGCCTTCCTTGATGCCTTCGAGCAGCACGTCCAGATTCTTTTCCAGCAGCACGATCTGCGCGGTTTCCTTGGCGACGTCGGCCGCGCTGTCGACCGAAATGCCGACATCGGCCGCATGCAGCGCGGACACATCGTTGATGCCGTCGCCCATATAACCGACCACAAAGCCGGCTTTTTTCAAGGCGATGATAATGCGCTCCTTCTGGTTGGGCTCGACTTCGGCGAAGACATTCGCCTCAGCGACTTGATTCATCAGCGCTCTTCCGCTCATTTGATCGATTTCGGGGCCGGTCAGAATTTTGGAATTGGACAGCCCTAGCTGCTGACTGACTGCGTCAGCCACCAGGCGGTTATCGCCCGTGATGATTTTAAGCGTAACGCCCAGCTGCCTGAGTTGCTCGATAGTTTGGGCGCAATGGGCTTTGGGCGGATCGAACAGGGTGAGAAAGCCCAGGAAACGCATGTCCTGCTCGTCGTCTTTATCCAGTCCGGTTTCTTCCGGCATAGGCTTATAGGCGACGCCCAAGGTGCGCAGGCCCTGAGCGCTGAAGGTCTCATAGCGTTTTTGAATACGGGCGCGGACCTGTTTGATATCGATCAGCGTACCGTCTCTGTTTTCAGCATAGGTACAGGCATCCAATACGTTAGTGAGCGCGCCTTTGCTGATCAAAACATCCATGCCTGAATCCGAAACCAGTATGCTCAATCGCTTACGATGAAAATCGTAAGGAATCTCGGCTAATTTATGGCAATCCTTGACATCGAAAGCACAAAAATTCCGGATTGCCTCGTCAATGGAATTGTTGAAGCCTGTCTCATAAAAGGCATTCAGATAAGCATAACGCGACACTTTGCCGCTGGGGTTGCCGTTTAAATCCAAGGCGCCCTTCAGGCGGACTTTGCCTTCGGTCAGGGTGCCGGTTTTATCGGAACACAAGACATTCATGCTGCCGAAGTTCTCGATGGAAGCCAGGCGTTTGACAATGACTTTCTCCTCGGCCATGCGTTTGGCGCCATGCGCCAGATTGACGCTGATCACTGCGGGCAGTAATTGCGGCGTCAGTCCCACGGCCAGCGCCAGTGCGAACAGAAAGGAGTCGATCACCGGTTTATGCAGATAAACGTTCACGGCAAAGATCATGATGACCAGGATTAACGTCACCTCCATCAACATGTAGCCGAAGTGTCTGACGCCGCGTTCAAAGTCGGTTTCAGGCGCCTTGAGCTCGATGCGCCCGGACAGTTTGCCGAATTCTGTCGCTTGTCCGGTAGCGATGACTAAGGCTTTGGCTTCGCCGCTTTGCACATGCGTTCCCATCCACAAGGCATTGCTGCGCTGGCTGAGCGGTGCGTCGGCGGCCACGAGGCCGGTTGATTTTTCGACCGGATAGCTTTCGCCGGTCAGGATGGCTTCATCGATGAAAAGGTGGTCGGCGGCCAGCAGCAGGCAATCGGCCGGAATGATGTCGCCGGCTTTCAGGACGACGATATCGCCCGGAACCAGCGCTTCAACGGCAATTTCAGATAAGGTGCCATTGCGCAATACCGTGGCCTTGACTTGCACCAGCGCGAGCAGTTTCTCCACGGCATCGGCCGCGCCTTTTTCCTGCCAGAATCCCAGGACGCCGCTGATCAAGACGATGGACAGGATAATGAGGGCATCGATCCTGTCATGCAGAAAAAAAGATAGACCGGTGGCAAACAGTAAAATCAGGATAATGGAACTTTTGAACTGGGACAGAAGCAGGCGCCAGGAACCGGTTTTTTTCTTGCCGTTTAACCGGTTGGCGCCGTAACGTTTCAATCGTTCTGCGGCTTGCTCATGGCTCAAGCCGTCCGTTGTCGTCTGCAACCGTTCCAGGTGCCGTTCAGCGGCAACAGTCCAGAAGGGGAGATCTCTTTTGATGGCTGTAAACGGTGGGAGCTTGGTCATTATGCTTTCTATTGTGGTGGCTGAAATCCAGTCATGCCATCTTACTAAGATGGCTTGCCTCCTTGTTGAATTAAGATTGAAGGCGGCAAGCTTTAGTTTATTTGCCTGGGTGCATAATCTTATTTTTGAGTGCTGAGAGTGAATTTTTGATCTTATCCCAGAAGGCTGCCGATTTTTCGGAATGGATGACGTCTTTTATGCCGTCGATAGCCTCGTAAAGCTGTTTATAATCGGCTTTGTCGCCGTAGCCCAGCATTTCGGCAAGCTTCAGTTTTTCCTTGGCCGCATCGGTCAGTTTCAGGATTTCACTTCGGCTGGCTTCCTGAGTCAAATCGCTCTTATGTTCCAGCTCCGATGCCGCCGTCACCAACGCTTCGGCTTTAAGCACGGGTAATGGAATGATTTCGACGGTTTTGACCAGGAGGTTGAGAACATCGTACAGTGCGTCTTCCGCTTCATCCTTTTTGCCTTGATCGATCAGTTTGATGGCGTCTTTGATAGCCGCAGGAAATGTGCCTAACGGAATGCTTGTGGTGGTAATGCGCATTTCGCTAACGAGGTCGGACAGAATGCTACGGGCGTCCTGGACCTTGTGGTCTTTAAGTAATCGGGCGGCCTCATCGACAATCTTGTCAACTTCTTTAGGATCGCCGTCGAAATCATCGACATCCGCTTCGATATTGGCCGGTATCAAGGTCAAACCGGGATATTTGGCCAGCAGAACATCGAGTTTGCCCGAGACGTCCTGCAACACGGCCATTGCTTTGCCGGTATCGTTATTTTGCAAGGCGATCAGGGCATTTTGAGTGCCTGCGATAGCTTCCAGCGCCTCAATGGGGGCTTTTTGCTGCCTTTCTGCAAGCTGATTGCGTTTTGTCTCGAGAGACTCCTTGGATTCAGGTGTTGCTGGAGAACCCGGAAGCGTGGCGGCAGTTTCCGCTGAAACGCTCATGGCAGCCCCCATCGATACGGCTAAGGCAATGGTTGCGGCAATGGCTGATTTTTTTAGTTTTTGTTTTTTCATGGTTTTCCCCTCTTATTATTGGTGCATAAATATCTAATTAATAGCCAAATGGCTGAACAACAGGTTTTCGGTAAGTCTTGAAACACTGGGTGAATCTTTATAGATAAAACCTCGATTCATTATTTGCCATTTAAGTTTATTGATACCGGGCGACAGGCACTTGCCTTGCAGTGTGGGCACTCGCCACGCCGGTCAGAGCTACCTGACCGGCGGCAAAGCCGGATAAAGGCAGAACACAGGATGAAGTATTCATTCTGTCCATGAATATCGCCTATGACCTTAAATGGGACTGTCTTCAGGACGTAAAACGTTCGGTGCTTGAACAGAGTGGACTGCTTCGGCGCCAGTTTCTTCCGCCACAACATTCAGTTCAGCAGGTCGGCCCATGCACAATCTTTGGTAGACGCGCGCGGCCGCGATGCCATTGATCACGAATGCGATGGTGATAGGCAACGCGAACCATGGGCCATGACTGCTGGCATGGGAAAGCAGCAAGTCCTCGCCAAGGAACGCCGGTGAAATCGGAAAACCGACCAGCCCCAGGAAACTCAAAAACAAGAGCAAGGCAAGTTTCGGCTGGGTTTCCGCCATGGCGCGGTAGGCAAACGGCGAGTCGGCAAAATTCTCATGCTTAAGCAGTCTGTATAAAACGATCAGCCCCAGAATCCAGGCCGGGACGATGCCGCTGGCAAAGAGCAAAATATCGGACGATGCGGCGGGATTTAAAAACCAGACCGCCACGCCCGCCAGGATTGAACTCAGGCCGATCGCATTCCAGACTTTGAACGGACTGTGCTTCTGGCTGAAGGCGCTCAATGAGGCAAACACCATAAAGACCGATATCGGGATGGACAGATATTGGGTGCTGGCGCCGAGTCCTTCGATGATGAGCAGGACCAGGGCGAAAAAACCGATAGCATTGAGGAGCTTGAACCAGGGATTCATGGCATTGAGCCCCGCGCCTATGCGCTTTAAGGGCTCCCAAAGCGCATCGCGTACCAGCAATTCCAGATTGCCTTCCTGCAGCGAGAACACATAGAGCGTGTTCTGCAGAACTTCCGGCAATGTATCGCGGATCGAAGCCGGCAGAGACCGGAATCTTGAACTGTTGGTGATATAAAAACCGGTATCGGCCGAGCCTTCCACGCGCAGTAAATGGGCGACGATGGAAGGCGAGACCAGCAACTGATAGCAACGTAAAAAAGCATTGCCCAGGAAATGGATCAGCACCAGCGTTTCAAGGCCGAGCGCCAGCTCCATAAACATGAAGCCCACCTGGGTAATCGAGGCATAAGCGATCTGGCCTTTGATGTTCGATTGCGTTCTTTCGGAGAGACTTGCCACGATGACCGTCAGCAGGCCGATGACGAACACGATAAAGCGGGTGAAATAATGGTAGGTCCAGATCGGCGTGGTACGCAGCAGTAGGAAGACGCCTAAATGAACGGACAACGCCCCGTAGAAAATGGCGCTGGAAGGCGTCGGCCCTTCCATGGCCCTCGGTAGCCAAAAGCAGAACGGAAACTGCGCCGATTTGCCGGAAGCCGCGACCAAAATTAAGAACGACAGCAACAGCAACGCGGCATATCCGGCAGGCGGCATGGCAGGATTCTCGAACAAGGTCGCCAACTGGCTGAAACGCTGACTCTCATGAAACAGCATATGGCTCATCCAGGCGCCCAGCAGCAGTCCAATATCGCAAAACCGGTAAACGGTATAGGCCCGTAATGCGTTACGTACGGGCTGAACACGGTGCCGATAGAAGGCGATCAGCAGGAATGACGCGATACCGACGATTTCCCAGCCGGCAAAGAGCATGTCGATAGAGCCTGACAGGATGACCATATTGAGCCCGAACAGAAAGCCGAATATGGTCAGGAAGAAGCGCTTGTAGCCGGCTTCGCGGTGCAGATAGACGCGGCAGTATTTGACGATGACCGAAAAAATCGCCCAGGCGCAAAACAGGTAGACAGCGCTGACCTTGTCCAGATAGAACAAAACCGGGAACCGGTAATCGTCGGCTTCATAAAGCGTAAGCCACTCGTACTCATGATTCGGGAAACCGGCATTGGCCCACAGGAACAACAAGGCAGCGATATTGAGGCCCAGCGCGTGGCTGCACCAGAAGCTGATTTTGGCGATTTTCTGTTCATGCCTGTCGGACAGGAAAATCAATAAAAACCCCAGCAAGGGTATGAATTGGCTGATTACGAGTAATCCGTTCATGCGTGCCTCCGAACTAATTGATGAACAGGGATGGTTTGTGTTTTACCCACGATGATTTCTTCCGAGTGTGCTGCCGTAGGTACTTGGCAGTCAGCCGGCAGTTCGACCTTTTCCCAGCCGGTTGCGGCGTACAGGAAGAATTCCTGGCTGTCGGGGTGGCAGGCAACCAGGCGCACCCAGTCGTTGTCGACCCAATCTCTAAGTGCGCTGATTTTGGCAAACGCCTTGTCCAGTATATCGGGGCTTTGTTCGACGACGATCAATAAGCGCGCCGGTTCGTGCACTTCAATCATTTGTGATGGCAAGCCGGTGCGCAGGTCGCCCTCGACGCCGTTGGCGACGCCGAGCAAGCCGATTACGTTATGCGGCAGCTTGGTGCCTGCGCCGTAGGCCGAGTTATCGATGCGCGAGAACAGGTACTCCAGATTGATGCCGCCGCAGACCGGGAAAACCGCGGACAGAATCTGGACCAGAATGTCGCCTTCGGCATCGGTGCCCGGATCGTAGGAATGCAGGAAAGCGCGCCGGTCGAGGAACAGGCCCCGTGTCAACGCTCTTCTGCCGACGATGCAATAAAGATTATTGGAATGATTGTATTCCGGACGCGGTTCGAAGATCGATGAGGCGCGTTCCATCACATGCTCGTGCGCATCTTCATGGGAATGGGATTGCGGGCTCAATTCAAACCAGCGGCAGCGTTCGCGCGCATTGCGCTGCAAAGCCTTTTCCATGGCTTGCTGGAAGGCAGGCAGATTGGGCGCCGGGTGCTGTTCCAGCAGGTGCTTGTCGAAATAAGTGATTTCATCGCGGCTGGTATTGTGCAGGGCCGCCACGAACCGGGTCGCATCCGGAATAGTGATGCCGCGTTCGCGCAGGATGGCGCGCACCGACTCATTATTGGCCATCCAGGCAAAGGCGCGGGCATTGGGCGCGCCCGGTTTGCCGGAACAGGCGCCGCAATCGTAGGCGGCGAAGTGAGGGTTGTTGACGCTGCTGGAGCCGTGAGCGACGATGACCACCAGCGGCGCGAAATTCTGGGTCAGGCCGATATTGCGCAGCAGCTTGCCTACGCGGTCCGCCATTTCCGGAAAGGAAAATCCCAGCAAATAACCGTCTTCGGTCGGTTCATCGGATTCCCTCACTAAATGCAGATGGGAGTGCGAGTCGACCTCGCTCAAAGTCCTGATGCCCGGCAGTTTCGAACCCGGCCGGAAGACATTCCAGGCCATGCGTGCGGCATAACCGATGCCCAAGGTCTGGGTATAGAGCCAGCCTCTAAACAGGGAATGGGCCGAGAAATGCAGGTTGGCCAGATCGTCGGCCTTGGGCTTGCTGTCCGCTTTCGGCTTGCCGCCTGATTCCTTGATCAAATGCTTGGGCGTAATGATGTTGGGGCATTGCGCCACCGGATAAGCATCGTCCAGACCCTGATACAGAAAATCGATGCCGAAAAAGCCGGCTGCGCCAAAGGTTTCGATGGCCGGATTGATTTCTTCCAGATAACGCCTTAACGAACACTCGCGGTCATCGAGGCAGAACAGCGCTTGCGCTTCAGGCGCGGGTTTGGCGGCCGGCGCGGCAGCGTTCGCCTGTAACCCCAGCAGTAATTCGCTGTGCAGCGACCATTCCATGGCTTCGTGCCAGATTCTCAACTGTAACGGGATTTTCGGTTTCAGCGCGCCGTTCTTGAGCAGCGGAATAGTCTCTGAATGAGGCACAGAGGCGGCATTAGGAAAATTAGGACCTTTTTTCTTGTTCAGCAAGGCCAGTTCGATAGCCAGTTCCACTGCGATCATCTGTTTGAGTGAAATGTTTCGCCGAGCCAGCAGCGCCTGTGGGTTCTGCTCGATGATGCGCACCATGCCGGCCCAGCCGGGATGGGCCAAGAGCATTTCCAGCAGATACTGTTCGTAAAGCTGTTCATCGCCGACTATTTTTTCCAGACAAACCCGGATGACCTGGTCCATGTCCTCAGACAGCAATTCGCGTACCACGGGCTCGTTCAAGGGATAAAGCGGCAGGAAACTGTTTTGCGCCAGCCGCAATACGCAATCCCAGAAACTTTCTTCATCTTTCGGCAGACTCCATCGGCTAATGCCTTGATCCAGGAAGTTTCCTAACAGACGAAACAGAACCGGATGCGCAAGCACGTTCAGTCCGACTTCGATATGGGTCAGCCAGGCCGTGCGAATGCCATTATTGGCCAGTGATAGCGGCGGATAATGACTGGCATCGTCTTTTACAAACAAGCTGGCGCGTAGCTGTTCCTGTTTTTGCTTGGCGCAGCCGGAATGGGCAAGCGCCCAATCAATGGTGAAATCCTTGATCCGGCCGCGCCGATGCAGTTGCTGATAATCTTCCAGCGGAAGGTAGCTGCGTGCGCCGAAGATTTTGGCCGCTATCGCCACGCCTTCGTGAAAGGGCAGATGCTGAACGGCATGCAGGGTATTGTGGTGAATAAAATCTTTGAGCGGCCCCTGGGTAGGCAGCCAGTGCGCGATATGATCGATAACGGCATCCAGATCGAATTTATGAAGGCCATTCGTTTCATAGGCGCTTTCCATTAAAGAATGATGTTCACGATAAGCCATATTGCTTTTTCACCTCGATAGGATGGATTCAAAAAGATAGGCTTGCGGTAGAAAACCGATGCCTTTAAAACGGAGTCATGAAAACTGATGACTTAAAGGGATACATTAACTGTGCCAATGTATTTATTTTTAGCGACCGAGGCTAAAAGGACTATAAAATCAAAAACTTGTTATTATTTTCGATTTTTCTTGGCGGTATAGGAAATAGCGACCAATGGTTTAAATAAACCATTGCAGATGGTTGGAATCAACCGCAGGAAAGGGCGGCTCGTTATTTTGTTCGGATAATAAGCATGAAGATGACGAGCGGAGGAAAGTTATGGAGGCAGGCTTTCAAAACGGGCTTTCTTACAGGCTGGACTGGCATTATCGCGCGTTATATTTTCAGCCATGCTGACCGCAGAGGCTTTTTCGCCGCCTCAGCGATTGCATTCGGCTGGCGCTTCAGGAAGTAGGCTGAGTTGGCAAACCCAGCATGTTGGAGTCGCCAAAGCTGGGTTTCCGCTAAAGCTCCGACCCAGCCTACACAGGTTTATCCCGTTTTTCGAGCCGAACTGCCAGAGGGCTCAAGCGATTCCTATTGCGCATGACTAAAACGCACCCGCTCTTCGGCAGGGCGTCCCAGCGCTTTCGCAAACCAGGGCGGCGGCGCATCAAACACTTTCTGGAATTCTCTCAGCTTATCGGCCGCTTCGATGACCTCAGGCACCTTGATCGGATAGACGTCGGCGCGGATGACTTTTGCGGCCGCAGGCCCGCCTATCGACTGCACGAACAGGACATGGCAATCCTTGATCAGATTGGCGCGAAACAGATTTTTGTCGTCGGCGCCATCGGCTTCGATGGTTGAACGGATATCGACCAGCTTGCAGTCGGTGCGCGACAACTGGTAAACCAGGAAACGGATGCAGGAGCCGAAATGCCCATTGAGCAGCGCGCCGCTGTTCGAGCCTATGGCGACGCGGATCGATTCGGGCATGTCGCCGTCCTTGTAGGGCTGGATGGCCGGCAGGCCTTCATCTTCCAGCTCATCGCCCCACAGGTAGCGTACCGCCAGTTTGATGTTTTCAAGGCCGATGCCGATGTCCTCGCCGTCTTCCTCGCCATCGAGGCTGCCGATGCCGGTTTTGAGGTTGGTGACGGTGATCGATTTCAGCTTTTCATCACTCAGCGGCGAGCCTACGCGCTCATGCAGAATGTCCAGCAATTTCGGCACGCCGATGCCGGGCAGGACGCGGGTCGCCAGGGCGATGCGCAGGGCTAGTTCACGAGGTAAGGGGTGCATATCAAACTCCTGATCATTGTGTGCTTTGGGGTTGGGAGGAAGTAAGTAATAATTTCAGTATTTTTCTAGTCGATGCCAGTTCCAGTGCAGTGAAATCGTCATGAACTTTCAAATCGGGATTCGCGCCGGCTGCCAGCAGCCGTTCAACGACCTGCTCCCGGCCGCTGGAAGCGGCAAAGATCAAGGCGGTGGCGCCCGAATCGGGGTTTTGGTAATCGATGTCGATGCCGGCATCGAGCAGGGCATCGATACAGGCGATGTCCTGCGCGCAGCAGGCGGCCCACAAGGCGTTATTGCCGTACTGGTCGGTGATATTTAAATCGGCGCCGTGCCCGAGCAGGTATTCGACGATGTCGCTGCGACCCTGCTGGCAGGCTAAAATCAATGGATGCACGCCGGCTTCGTTCGGTTTGGCGGAAGCGCAACAGCTCCGCAGCCAGTCCGCGATCTCAGGCTGCATCGGTGGCATCCTTGCGGCGTTCCTGCCAGCCGGCATAGCCGCCTTGCAGGCTGTAGACATCCTTGAAGCCGAAGTCAGCGAAGAATTCAGCCAGATGTTCGCTGGCATGGCCGTAATAGCAGTAAATCAACAGACTGCGCTGTTTGTCGCCGCGTTTGACCAGCGATTCCTTCAGGCCCTCGTGCACATGCAGCGCATCCTCCAAATGGCCGGCCTTGTAATCTTGCAGGCCACGGCAATCCAGAATCAGCGGCTGGGATTCCTTGATCAGTTTTTCAGATTCGGCAGCGGAGATTTTTTTATATTTCATCGTTATGTAATGACTGCGACAGTCACCCCTCGCAAAGGTACGGTTGTTTGTAGTAAAGCTGACAATTTGACCGTGTTTTTCGCGCCCGCGGAAAAACCTTGCTAAATGTTTTCAATTGTTTAGCCGGCGTCAGCAGGTTCTGTTGATTAATCATGCAAAACGTTTGCCAGTTTTGTGTTGCAATCTGATGCAGGCTGTCTTTCGGGCAAAAAAAAGCGCCTTATCAAAAAGATAAGACGCTGAGCTCTGCTTCATGGGCAAATGAGAAGGATGATGAGAGAGGTACACTTACGAACAGCAGCACTAATAGCGCCAGATTAAAAATTCCTGTTTACTCAATGGGTTGTTACAGTTGTGGTTAATTATCAAGCCCCTTCTTGCACCAAAATCGGCTTTAAGCTATCCAGTTTGGTGCGTCTGAAACTGGCTAGACCGCTCCGACCGCCGCTTCCTTGACCACAACAATGGTATTTTTTTCGGCTTCTTCAAAAGAAACGATCTCGGTATTCGGCTTATAGGCTTTTGCCTCTCTGTAAGCCGTCGCAACTTTGTCTTCGGCGGATTGGCCTTTCAAATCGTTTTTCTCTATATACAATTCGTCAAGCAGTTCATTCCAGACCAGGCCTTGTTTGTACGGGATGAGTTTATAAGTCACGCCTTCCAGCACCACTTGCATGCCCTTGCCGATATTCTCGACATAAATCAGGGCAACGCAGTCTTCGGCCAGGTCGTCTTTGTATTTTTCGACCAGCACGGGCAGCAAGCTCAGCTCCGGCAGCAGACCGTTGATGAATTTGATTTTGTCGTTTTCGATCAGCAGAGCGGAATGAGTCAAAAGCGCTTCGGGCGGGTTGCGGTCGTTTGTATTGGTAGTGCCTTCGCGCAATTTGCCTTCCTTCAAAACCAGATCGCCACGGTAAGCGTAGACGCCGGCATCGCTGGTCTGACCGTTTACCAGTGTGACCGTCAGTAATCCTTTCGCTTGATAAGTGTCGAGTAGCATTGTTTTTTCTCCAGAACTTTTAAATAGATAGTGGCTTTGTTTGGGTTTCCCCTTTTATCTGGAGAAAAGCAAAATGCTTGCCAACATCGTCGGGTGTTGTAGAAAACACAAGCAGAAAGCCGTCAAAGCCAGTATTGATACCGGATACAAGGCTTTTTTTTCATTGAAAAATCGGTTGAACAAAATCAAGGAAAAACCCCTCAAAGACGTAACAGTAACGGTTTTTTGAAGTAATGCGGACAAGATAATGTCGGTAATCTTACAAAAATACCGATTGGGGTTTTAACAGGTTGTTAGTATCTAAAAAATAGCCTGTATTTGTTGTAGTTAAGCTGTGAAAAGGAGACATGACCATGTGGTTACTATTCCTGACACTGATTTTGTTCGTGGTTCTTATCAAGGTAGAAAGAAATATGCCTTTCCTCAAGGACCCTCCTCGTAAAGTCCTTGAATCATACAGGACCAACTTCAAGCTGTTCATGTTCAATGAAATAGCCCTGGCGATACTGTCTGTCGAATCGATCTATCTATTAGTCGATAAATTCTCCGGTTACGGGCTGCTGAGCGGCATGGCCGACAGCCCGATAAAATACCTGCTGGCTTTTGTTCTGATGGATTTGACGCTTTATTTATGGCATCGCTCCGAGCACATCTTCAAGTTCCTCTGGGGATTTCATCAGATCCATCATAGCGATGCCTGCGTCAACGTCACAACAGCCGTGCGCTTCCATACCCTGGCTCTGATACTGGTTGTTGCGGTCAAGGCGCTGTTCTTTATCATGATGGGATTGAGCTCTGTGCTCGTCCTGTATTTTGAAGGCATTACGACCGCGTTCGTCATTCTCCAGCATGCCAATCTCGTATTTCCGTATGAACGATACATCGGGAAAATCTTTATCGTGCCGCATTTGCACAGGCTTCATCATTCCCGGGCGCTGAGCCAGCGCGACAAAAACTTCGGCGTGGTTTTCTCTTTTTGGGACAGGCTTTTTGCCACGCATCTGGATGCCATGCCTGAAGGAATCGGCCTGCCGCTCATGGAACGTCCCAGTTTCGTGCAATTGCTGAAAATGGGCTTTGTCAACGCCGTGGAAGGAATCGGTGGCTTTTTTCGCACAACCAGAAGGACCTATAGTGCGCTCAACCAGTTTTTGCACTTTAACAATTAGGGAATATGATGAATAATTGGCGCGGCCAATTGAAAGATTATGAATTAATGATAAAAAAGTTATGTTCAATTTTTACATTTAAATACTTGTTATTTATATGTGCATTGCTGCCGTTTTTACTAATGGCAGGCGATATCATTACCGACAATCTCGGGGCGAATCCGATAGAGGAGCTGTTGAACCGAAGCGGTTTATGGACCTTGCGTTTCCTGCTGATTACCTTGGCGATCAGCCCTTTAAGGCTGCTGTTCAGGAAATGGCCGATCATGAAATACCGACGCATGCTGGGCTTGTTCGTTTTCTTTTATGCCACAGTCCATTTATTGGTATTCCTGGTCTTTGATCACTCCCTCAACGGCACCGATATCGTCGAGGCGATTACCATAAGCCCGGCCGTTCAGATAGGTCTGATTGTCTATCTGATCTTGATTCCCCTGGCCGTTACCTCGACCAATGACATGATGCGCCGGTTGGGCAAGCGCTGGGCGAAGCTGCACAATTTTGTCCATACCGCCGCCTTGTTGAGCATCGCGCATTTCGCCTTCAGCGAGAAAGTCGATATTTCCATTCCGCTGTATTACGGCGCCTTTCTGATTTTTCTTCAGTTGACCCGCATCGTACTCAACAAGCGTAAGCAGATTGCCTTGCTCAAGCGTCCGCATTTGCAGCACGACGGCGAATTTGAGGCTTAAAAGTCCTGCTAAACATTCCTTCCGATAATCCTCCTGATCCGCCGATGATTACTGTACGAACCGCCGCGTCTGCCGATGTTGAACAAATGGCGGAGCTTTTGAAAGAGCTGTTTGCTATCGAAGCCGATTTTGTTTTTGACCGGGACAAACAGATTCAGGGACTCAGGCTGCTGCTGGAAAGCGGCAAAGATCGTGTTTTCGTTGCCGAATCAGGCGGACGCGCGGTAGGCATGTGCAGCGTGCAGACCCTGATTTCCACGGCCGAAGGCGGTTTGGTGGGTCTGCTCGAGGATCTGATCGTTACGGCGGCGTTTCGCCGCCAGGGCATCGGCGAAAAATTGCTGGCTGCGGCCGTTGACTGGGCGGAAAGACAGGGCTTCAAGCGACTGCAATTGTTGGCGGACAAAAACAATCTGCCGGCTTTGGCGTTTTATGAAAAACAGGCATGGCGCCAGACACAACTGATTTGCCTGAGGAAGTGTTAGCCGTAGGGTACGCACCGCGTACCTTTGGGGCGTTAGGGTGAACTCGGTAAGCCTTGAAAAGGTACGCGGTGCATACCCTACAAAGCTGAGAAAGGGTAGGCTGGGTTGCTAAACCCAGCATTCGGAGTCGCCCATGCCGTAAAGCTCCAACCCAGCTTACGGAGTAGCCATGAGATGGATTGATGCCTAGCATAGCCTTTATATCTTTAACCCGTTTCCTGAAGTAATCGCCCAATCAATGCCACCGGATGCAAGACTGCTACCTGCGGTTCTAATTGACCGGCGCCGACCGCCAGATGCAGGGAGCAGCCGATATTGGAAGTAACCAGCAAATCCGCGCCGCTGATGTGCAGTTGCTCGATTTTCTCGGCGCCGAGCGGGCCGGCGATGTGCGGATGGGTCAGCCTATGCACGCCGCCGGCGCCGCAGCAGACAGCGTTGTCGGCCAGCGGGATCAGGTTGATGGCCGGGATGCGTGCCAGCAATTCGTAAACGGCCTGCTGGTTTTTCAGCGCGTTGCGCTGGCTGCACGGTTCGTGCACGGCGACGATTTTGCGGCAGGCTTGAAGCGGCAGATTGTCGGGCCAGTGCAGATTGATGAAATGGCTGACATCGATCAGCCGCTCCTTGAAAAAACCGAGTTCCTCGTCATCGAAATCGTCAATGGTCAGTTGTTCGTATTCGCTTAGCATCAGGCCGCAGGCGCTAGCCGTGTAGATGACGGCATCGACATCCAGTGCGTTGAACACGCCGATATTGCGCCAGGCAAGTTGGGCCGCCGTTTCGGTGTGGCCTCGGTGCTGGTGTATGGCGCCGCAGCAGCCTTGCTGGCCGGGAACGATCACATCAAAGCCGATCCGGTTCAGGACGTGTATGGCGGCCGTCGCCGTGGCCCTGTCGAAGCTTTCGGCGATGCAGCCGGTAAACAGCGCCACGCTGCCGCGCCTTTCGGTTGTCGCCAGATAGAACGGCTGCAGCGGCGCTACATCGATGGCCGGCGGCAACAGGGATTCATAAGCCTCCAGTTTTAATACGGATAACAGGCCGGATTTACGCAACAGAGTTTGCAGGCCCGAGCATTGATAAATTCCGAGCAATCGGCTTAACAAGTGCAGCCGGGACTTGTGTTCAATTAATGCCAGCGACAGTTTTTCAATAAGGCCGGCCAGGCGGGAAGGCTCAGCCATTTCAGCGAGCTTTTGCCGGCTCTGGTCGAGCAGCTGGCCATAAGCCATCTTGCTGGGACAGACTGTCTCGCAGGCTCGGCATTGCAGGCAGTTGTTCAGATGCGCCAGTTCTTCCCCGGAAGGCACGACGGACTGGTTAAGAATCTTGTCGATCGTGCGTATGCGGCGGCGCGGCGTTTCCTCATCGATGCGGTTGAGCCTGAAAGTCGGACAGTGGCTGACGCACAGGCCGCAGCGCATGCAGTCCGATGCTTCGGGAATGTACAGGCCGTTCTGTTCGCAAGCCGCGTCATCGAAAAATTCCAGCATGCTTACGACTCCATGATGTAGGCATAGGCGCGGCGCAGCAATTCCATTTCGGCCGGCGGCTGGCTTCTTAATTGGGTCAGGGTTCTGAACCGGCCGCCTTTGCTTTCCACGAGCGGGTGCGGCGGGTCCAGCAGATCGAAGCGGGCCAAGTAAACGGTGACGATGCCTTTCGGCGTCTCAATTCGCTCACGGTAGCCGGCCTCGGCTTTCAGCAAATGAATCGGCAGATCCAGCGCCGCGCCGGCAGCCTGCACGACCGCGGCCGGATGCGTGCATACCACGTCATGCGCCGTTTCTTCCGGCTCCAATGCCGAAGACAGCAGCGGCAAAGGCGAGGGCGCGCAGACGCTGCCAGTGGCATGCTGCACGAACAAGGTCAGGGCGCTGATGGCGCCGTTGTAATAGAGGATAACGCGGTTGTCTGTCATATGGCTGCTAGTGGTGAGCGTCCCAGAGGTTCTTGTAGCTGCTGTCCATGCGCGAGAGGCGGGCGGTGATCTGGTCGAGCTTCTCGAATTCAGGATATCGGCCAGGTCTGCCGGCACCGTACCAGGCTTCCATGGCTTGGGTCAGCTGCTGTTTTTCGGCATAGCACCGGGCGATCTGGGTTTTCAGCCAGGCCATGCTGTTGTCAGGGCTTAGCGCCACGATCCGGTAGCGGGCGCCGTTCTCGAAAATGCGCACGCCGCCGCCTTCGGCCGCCGTCCGGTAAAGGCTGTCCGCATCCGTCACTTCGATGCCGGCCAGATAGTCGATGCCGAATTCGTGGAATTCCGGCAGCCACGGCACGGTCGGTCCCATCAATACCGTGACGGCAGCGCGGGACAGCTCGGCCAGGCGCGGAAAGGTCTTGTTGATCAAAGAGCTGGCCGTCAGGAATACCCAGTCGGCCTCCGGCAGCAGGAATTCGCAGGCCGGATCGGGGTAATCGCCGGGTGCGGTCTGCCGTTCGATAATGCGCAGGTCGATCTGTCCGGCATAGCGCTCGATGCCCGGATAGCGGCCGATCACGACGACCTTTTTGCCCTGCAGCTGCGGCAGGAAATGCTCGAAAACGGCCAGATTGCCCAGGCCCGGAGCCGGTTGGATGCTGAGGCCGGCCGGCAGCTCGCGCGCATTCAGGCTGCAATTGATCGCGGCCATGCCGACGGTGGCTTTGTAAGGTTCCCAGTCGGTGATCCAGCCGGCCAGTTCGCCCAGCGTTCTGCCGGCCAGCGTGCCGGGCCAGGAAAGGGTCCGGGTCGGCAGGCCGGGGCTCATGGCCAGGCCCAGAGTCTTGCCGCCGTCAGGCTGCGCTTTGCAGGCCGTCCACACCAGGCCGACGGTCAATTCGTCCACGCGCGCAGTGCTGGCGGCATAATCCAGCAACAGTTCATAAATGCGGTTCGGCTTGTTCATTCCGGCATCAACAGTAATTTGGCTTCGGCCGTGATCCTGTCCGCGTCGCCCCAGGCCGTGACGCCCTCGACGAACCACTTGGGTTTGGCCGGGTGCGGCCTGACCACATCGTATTCGGCGTAAAACGTGCCGTCGCTGTTGAATTGCAGGCTGCCGATGCGCTGCTGGCGCTGGTCGTGCCAATAGCCGGTCAGGTTGTGTCCGCCCGTGTAGGGGTCCTTGACCAGCTTGAAGCAGGCCGCGTCGAACAGCGGGTAGGAAAGGCTGCCGGCCGCGAAGCCGAGCCGGTCGATTTCATAGCCGAGCCGTGCGCATATCGAGGCGCCCAGCTCGCGTTTTATCTGGATATGTTCATTCAGTTCCATTGTTGCGCCTCCAGGGCGGCGGCCAGGTCCATGATCACCGAGGCGCCGGATTTATCCTGCGGGTCCAGTTGCTGCAACAGCGATAAAATGAGCTGGCCTTCGACCATTTGGCCTTGCCGCAATTTGATGAACGCCAGCGCCTTCAGCGTATACAGGTAAAACAGGGTAATCTCGTTCGCATACATATCCCATTTTTTCGGCTCCCTGACCAGCCGGCGAAAATCGCTGGGGAAGCCGCCCTGTCGGGCCGATTCCTCCAGGCCCGACAGGGCGATGCGTTCGGCATCGGCCAGGCGCTTTTGATAGAAATAGAACTTGTACAGGGCGAAATAGGTTTGCAGGCAATGACGGTCCGTCGCCTGCGCCTGGATAAACAGGCTTTCCGCCCGCGCCTGATCGGCCGAACTGGCGATTACCGCCGCTTGCAGTAACTGATTGACTTCGGGCGGCATGTTCGGACTGAAGACGATCCTTTCTCCCACGTCCATAGCTACCAGACCTCGGCTGGCGCTACCAGATTGGCAACCGGCTCACCGCCCAGCAGATGCTGATCGATGATGGTTTTGACGTCGGTCGGTTTGACTTTGCCGTACATGATGCCTTCCGGGTAGACCAGCACGCTCGGGCCCATCATGCAGGGGCCCATGCAGCCGGTATTGGTTAAGGCGATTTTCTCAAACAGGTTGCGGCTTTGTATCTCGTTCATGAATTCGTTCATGACCTCTGCGCAGCCGCTGCTGGTGCAGGAGCCGCGGGGATGGCCTTGGGGGCGGTTTTGGGTACAGATGAATACGTGTTTTTCTGGTCTGGGCATGGTGGGTTCCTTTTTCAGTATTATTCGGCAATGACAATAATGTGTCGCTGGCGCGACGGTTATTTGAATCGGGTTCTCGCACCCGAAGGCGAGTTCCTTGTTCTTTGCGCGGCCAAAGAAAAGGAACCAAAAGAAAGGCCGCCCGACTGCCGCTTGCATCCTGCGCTCCTCGCTTTTAACAGGGGTTGCCAAAAGGGACTCCTGTCCCTTTGGCAACGCGCGGCATCCCTGCCGCGCCCCTAGCGGGCCTGATCTGTTAAAAGCTGCGGTGCTCGGCGCGGCAAACGGGAGAGGGTGCCCGTCGCAACATGCTCTGCAAGGCTCTATAGCCGGACGGGGCATGTTGCCCCGTCCGAAACGTTTGGCACTTAGCCAACTGTAGCTTTGTAGGGTACGCATCGCGTACCTTTGCCAAAATCATTCACTCCCTGCAACTCCCAAAAGGTACGCGGTGCGTACCCTACTGGATTACGCTGCTTTCTTATGCGCATGCGTAAAGCAGTTTTTCGGGCACACCTTCGAGCACGCTTCGCAGCCGATGCAGTCACTGGCATTTTTGATGCTCATGACCATGTTTTCATCGTCATCATCCTCATCGCCATAGTCGTCGAAGTCAGCGAGCGCGTCGGCTTTTTCCACCAGGTCGAACACGTCGCGTGGGCAGACCTTGAAGCAGCGTCCGCAGCCGATGCAGGTCGTCTGGTTGATGTTGCTGACATAGGACGGCGTCCATTCCGCGCCGCCGAAGGTTACGCCGGTTACAAATTCAGACATGTGAAGGCTCCCTATCAGGCCGCATCGGATTGCGCGGCGTTAAATTTCTGGTTGGCCTCATCCCAGGCCTTGCAGGCATCGAAAGTGGCCTGTGCTATGCCCATCAGCTCCTGATAGGCATCCGGCAGGCGGTCTTCGATCAGGTCGTGCAGCACCATGGCCTGTTCGGCGGCCAGCCGTTTGGTCTTCTTGACCTCTTTTTCCAGTTTTCTCAGTTCTTCAGGACTCACGGCAGCCTCCTAGTCAGTTGCGGCAGCGCGGTATTTCTCGATCAGCTCCAGCGCTTTCACGATGGTCTTGTCGCTTTGCTCGCACATCGCTTCCAGGCTCGGAAAGCCCCAGCGGTGCACATCGCGCAGCACCTTATCGACCACGATCAGCTTGCCGACCATGACCAGCGCCCGGCCGAAGCCTTCATGAGTCAGGTTGACCACGGGCACGGCCATGAGGCCGCTTTTCTGCTCGATCAGCGTCGCCAGCGAGTTGTAATAAGCCTTGATGCGCGCCACAGTGATGCCGTCCGGATCGCCGACGACGGGAATTTCGCGCTTGCGCTCCTTGGTCAGCACGATGGGATCGATGATCTTCGCGTTCGACCAGCCGTCGTACGTATCATAGGTATCGATGGCGCGCAGTTGTTTGATCAGATCCTTAACGAGCTCGGAATCCAGATGTACGTCGTCCTCTTGGACGACCAGTTCAGCGGTGGTCATGGTGTACTCCGTTATTAGTAATGTGGTGGAGAAAGTTCGTTATTCATCCCAGCCCTCGCTTTCCATTTGATCGAAACGGTTGGGATCGGGGCTTTTTTGCTTGTTGATGGCTTTCGCCAGCCAGCTGGACGGGCCGGCCTTCAACTCATTCTGCAGATCGGCGATCAGGTCCTTGATCTTGCTGCCCTCATGCACTTTGACCGGCTGTATGCCCTTACCGATCAGCTGGTTGACGGCCGAGGCGCCGATGGCCTGGCAGTAAACCGCCGCGCAGCCGTCCAGCAGCTGGATCTTCACAGACAGCTTGTCCTCGTTGCCGTCCTGCGCCAGCTCGCCGAACTGCGCCGCTTCCATGAGCTCGGATTTTTCCATGTCGACGGCGTAGACCGCGAACGACCTGGCGGAGCCGAAATGCTGGTTGACGTATTCCATATCGGTGGTGGCAAAAGCGATTTTCAATGCGGTATCCATAAATTTGCTCTCATCTTTACTTTGCACGACGTGCAGTCTTCTGCTTAATGACATGACGGCGCGCTTGCTTCGTTGGCCGGTTTCTGCGCGTAAACCGAGCGGTAAACGGGGATTTCCTCGTGCGCGTGATTGATGACCAGATTAGCCAGGTCAAACAGCGTCTGCCGCGCGCCCTTGTAGCCTATCCAGGTTTTCTGGTAGCCGCCGATGATGTCGTAGAGCGGAAAGCCGGCTCTCAGGATCGGCGTGTCGAGCCGCTCGGCGCTATCGACGGCGTGCGAGTTGCCGATCACCAGCTGCGCGTTGTTAGCTTTGGCGATCAGCTCCATGTCCTCCAGATCGCCGATCTTGATGCTGGCGACCGGTATGCTGGCCAGCTGCGGCGTATTGCAGGAGGTGACCGCGGCCACGACCTCGGCGCCCATTTCCTGCACCTGATCGACCAGCGCATGCAGCAGGTCCGCATCGGCCGCGATGGCGATGCGCAGCTGGCCGAGCATGAAATGGGTGTCGAGCATGGCGTCCTGCAACTGCGCACGCTGGCGCTCGATGCGTTCCGGCACGTCCAGTCCGCTGATTTCGGCCAGCGCCGAGATCAGGGCGTCGTTGGCGTGCAGGCCGTAGAGATGGTCGAACCGGTAAGTCGGCACGCCGGTCTTTTCTTCCAGCAGATCGGCCGCTTTCTGCAGCGAGGCGCCGATCACGACCGTCGCCTTCGCATGGCCTAATGTGGCCATTTCCGACAGCGGCGTGCCGCCAATCGTGACCGGGCTGAAATCGTCCTCGGTCAGGCAACCGTCCAGAGAATCGGACAGGTCCGGCACGAACACCGGCCGCAGCTGAAACTGCTCGAAGATATCGCGCAGCGCTTCCAGATCGCCCGGCGTCAGCATGTAGCTGACCAGCACGTTCACCTGACGTTTGCGCCACCCCGGCAGCGTGCCGGCCTCCTTGGCATCGGGCACCAACGTGCGGATGATTTCGGTCAGCGTGGCCGCATAGCCGGTTTCGACGCTGCCGGTAAAATCGGGCGTATTGACCGCGACCACGGCCACATCGTCGAACTCGGGATGGGCGGCCCTGAATTCGCAAACGTTGCGATGCACATCGGCGCCCTGCGTTTCGGCCAGGCCCGTAGTCAGAATCGTGATCAGGGCAGGGCGGGATTTTTCGGCGATGGTCTTGATGCCGACCACCACGTTCTCGTCCGCGCCCAGCACCGAACTGCTCTGGTCCATGGCCGTGCTTTGCAGCGGAATCGGCTCGCGGAAATGGCGCACGAAGAACACCTTAGCGAATGCCGTGCAGCCTTGCGAACCGTGCAGCATGGGCATGGCACGGTTGAAGCCTAATGTCGCCAGCGAGCCGCCGATGGGCTGGCTGGCTTTCAGCGGGCTGACAGACAGCGCCTTGTTGCGTTTCAGAATCTCGGTCATGCCGCCACCTTCGCCTTCTTCCACGGCGCTGGCGCTCTGACGGATTGCCAGACGGGGCTTTCCATCGTCAATGCCAGCTGCCGCACCAGTTCCAGCATGCCCTGGTAGCCTTCGTAGCCGAATTCGCGTTCCTGGTTGATGTCGAGGAACGGGATTTTCGCCTTCAGCGCCGTGTACATGTTGCGGCCGCCGGCGATCAGGATGTCGGCCTTGTAATCGTGCACGATGCGGATCAGTTCCCTCGGGCTGCCGTCCTCGATCATCAGCGTATCCTCGCCCATCAGTTCGCGAATCCGCGCCTTGTCTTCCTCGGTCGATTTCTTGGTGCCGGTTGCGACGACCACCATGCCCAGATCCTGCAGCGCCGAAATCACCGACCAGCTTTTCACGCCGCCGGTAAACAGCAGCACGCGCTTGCCTTTCAGGCGTTCCTTCCACGGCGCCAGCTCGGCGCGGATGCGCGTTTCCTCGCGCTCGATGAGCCGCTCCGTGCGTTCGGTCAGATCGGGATCGTTGATCGCCTTGGCGAAATCGCGCAGGGCCTGGCTGGTGTCGGTAATGCCGTAAAAACTGCCTTCAAACCAGGGCGTGCCGTACTTTTCATTCAGTTTGCGCGCGACGTTGAGCATGGCCTTCGAGCACACCATCATGTTGACCTCGGCCTTGTGCATGGTCTGCACTTCGCGAAAACGCGCATCGCCGGACAGCGTGCACAGAATGCGCAAACCCAGCTCATCGAACAGCGGCAGCACATGCCAGAACTCGCCGGCGATGTTGTATTCGCCGACCAGATTCACGTCGTGGATCTTGATTTCCGAGCGCTGGACCGACAACGGCAGCGGGTCGGGATCGCGCGTGCCGATCACATACTTGAACATGGCATCGCCGGCGATGCGGTTGCCGAGGTTCTTGGTGCCGTAAAAGCCGGCGCTGTCGATAGGCACGACCGGCACGCCCCAGCGCTCCTCGGCCGACCGGCACACCGCGCCGATATCATCGCCGATCAGCGCCGGCACGCAGGTGTTGTAAATGAACACGGCCGGTGGCTGGTAGGTTTCGACGGCCTGCTTGATGGCATGGAACAACCGCTTTTCGGCGCGCCCCATGACGATATCCTGCTCGGTCAGGTCCGTGGTCATGCCGATGCGGTACAGGCTCGCGCCGGAAGAGCGCGTGCCGCGGTTATCCCAGGAACTGCCGGCGCAGGCGATAGGCCCGTGCACGATATGCGCGACATCGGCAATCGGCAACAGCGCAATCTGCGCCCCGTCAAACGCGCACCCGCCCGCCGAAGCGCCGGGCTTGGGCTTGGCGCAACCAGACTTCTCCTTCTTGTTGTGCTCGCAGGAGGGTTCGTCCAGTAATTCAGCAATGTCTTTGGTTGATTTCATGGCTCTGACCGGTAGTTTTGTTTTACTTAGGACAGAGCAATCATTGTGCCATTTTTCATTTCATTGATTTTACTGGGGTTTATGTAGAAGGGTTTTGTAGGAAATGCTACAAAGTTGGGGATTGCTGTAGGAAGCGAACAGCAACTCGAAGTGGTTTATGCTAAATCTCCATCTGATCTTTATAGTTGAGATAATTACAAATATTAAATAGAGTTAACAATTTTTAGTTTGCTTGACAAATATTAAAATAACAATAATAATTGACCAAAATAATGTTTAATACTGGAAATAAAAATATGAGCAAAATGCCTTGGGAATTGAATCCTGATTTAACTGAAGACAGAATAATCACTATTGCTTCTTTAATTGCCAAAAAGCGTGGTGAGGTAATTGATAGGCATGATGAAATAATACTTAGAGATACTCCCCGTGCATTAGGCATGAGATGCTATGAATGTTGTAGATCTGAAATTATCCATATGGCGAAAGAGTCAGAAATAGGCTCATGGCTTTCTATCCTCACACCAGAAGGACGATTTACTTTCTGTATTGGGAATACCCCTGTCAGGTTTTCAAGGAATGATCCAAGATATTTACCTGATAGAAAGCTAGTTACTTCTTTTGAAGCGCAAAAGCAAATGGATCTCTTTAGTGATAATGATCCATTTTCAAAAATTATATGGTTTATTGTGTTCGATACCTTTTTCAAAAGCGCCGCTGATGCTGTGTATCTTGTAGGTTATACAGAGGCAAAAGAAATTATTTGCCAGTGGCAAATTCCTTTGGAAGACAAAATTACACTAATTTCTGAAGTTAATTCGTCACTATCTCAGCCTGTTGATGTTCCTATAGCTCCAATAAAATTAAAACGTCACCCACTGCAGAAAAGCAGTATTAGTAATGAAGATGAAAGCTAACAATACATTTTATGGTGATAAACTCAGGTTAGCCAGATTGTTAAATGGGTTAACGCAGCAGCAATTGGGCGAGTCTATTTCAGCATCGCGACAATTTGTTCATCAAATGGAAAGCGGGGTTCGGCAACCTGCTGATGATGTATTAAATGCGCTTTGCGAGACATTACAAGTTAAAGATACCTTCTTTGCTGATCCTGTAGGCAATGACGTCAAATTTGAGCAATGTCATTTCAGAAAACGAAAAACAACGCCCATTGGTATGGCTAATAGAGTTCTAGCTTTTAGCACTATTTTTGAACAATTAGTTAGTTATATTAATGAATATTTAGAGTTGCCAACAGTAAATTTCCCTGTTATTGAACGTAATTCTTCTTGCTACTCTAATTCTGAAATTGAACTTGCAGCTGAAGAATGCCGGAAAATTTGGGAGTTAGGACTGACTACGCCTATATCTAAAATGACAAGAATCTTAGAAAATGCAGGGGTTGTGATAACTCAGTTTAGCGGCGTTTCAGAAAAAGTAGATGCTCTGTCTCTTAATAGGAAATTCCCAATCATTGTAAGAAACGATGCAAAAGAGAGTATTTGTAGAATGCGCTTTGATTTAGCGCATGAATGTGGGCATTTTGTATTACATGATGGCGTGGAAACAGGCGATAACATAACAGAAAGCGAAGCAAATAAATTTGCGAGTGCTTTTTTGTTTCCTCGAGCAGCTTTTATAAATGAATTTACGATTACCAAAGGCACTCGGTTAGATTGGAATTTAATTTACAAATTGAAGATAAGATGGGGAATGAGTGCAAAAGCTATTCTTTATAGAGCGCATCAACTTGATCTAATTTCCGCACAGCAATTTCGCAGTGGTAATGTTTTTTTGAGTAATGGCCAATCTAAAAATGAATGGCATGATGAAGATATTCAACCTGAAAATCCAGAATTATTGATAAATGCATTGGAAATATTAAGGAATCAATTGGGTATTAGTTTTAACCATATTGCGGATTACTTGGGAGTTGACCCAAGAATGTTGAGTGCTATAACTGGAGTTGTTCCAGAAAATGAAGAATATTTAAAAAATGTTACGCCTATTTTTGGTTAATAGCCGGGTAGGGTACGCATCGCGTACCTTTTTAAAAGTTGAAAATTGTTGGTATTGAGCGCGGTAGGCTGGGTTGATAAACCCAGCATTCGGAGCCGCCCAAGCTGGGTTTCCGCAAAGCTCCAACCCAGCCTACATAAGCTTATTCCCATGAATGTCCAGGGAAGCTGCCAATATTTCACAGCCAAGCGCCTGCGCCCCTTTAATGGACATGCTTATGTCAGCGCGGTAGGCTGGGTTGGTAAACCCAGTATTTCAATGCCACCCATGCTGGTTTTCCGCTAAGCTCCAACCTAGCTTACCGCGTTATGCCGCGTTTGGTAGCGGGCTAAGCGTAACGTTAGTCACCATAATAAAATGAAAAGTGAGGTTCATGCATGTCCACAACAGATCTCGATCTGTATCGTTCAGAAATGGACCCAGAAAATTGGACAGTGGCTTAAGTGATAAAACTGCTCTATTGTAATCTCAACGTATGAGGAAACAACCATGAGCAAGAAAAGAAGAAATCACTCTCCGCAGTTCAAAGCCAAGGTAGCCTTGGCAGCAATTAAAGGCGATAAAACCTTAGCCGAATTATC
>Ga0208265_100162_pt1 | contig 41420 bp, 45 predicted proteins | sample LakWasMet44_HOW7_2_FD_183882 | JGI IMG/M metagenome (GOLD analysis project Ga0208265, IMG submission 183882) | Freshwater sediment methanotrophic microbial communities from Lake Washington under simulated oxygen tension - Sediment Metagenome... | ecosystem: Environmental > Aquatic > Freshwater >... | reverse complement strand
CGATGGAGAGAACTATCTACAAGGCAGGCTTTCAAGCCTCAGGGTGGGCACGTCTTCTCCACCGCCCTCCCGATGATCAGTCGGGGATTCTGCCGCTTTTTCAAGGCGGAATCGAATATAAGGGTGGGCAACGCTTTTTTGCCCACCCTACACACTTTCAAATCAATCCAACCACTCGATAATGTGGTCTTCCATATCCTCTACTTGCGATTCCTTGATGGCGTAACTGGTAATAGTCACGCCGGCATCCTTGACCGATTCCGGATTGCCTGAAACCAAGGGATGCCAGTCCGGCAACGGTTTGCCATCGGTCAGCAAGCGATAGGCGCAGGTAGCCGGCAACCAGTTGTATTCGGCAAAATCATGCTGCTTCAGATCGATGCAATCCGGCACCAGCGTGCAACGTTCGCTGTAACGGGTGCAGCGGCAGGTTTCCAGGTCGATCAAATCGCAGCAAACACTGGTAAAGGCGAGTTCGCCGGTGTCTTCCTCTTCCAGCTTGTGCAGGCAGCATTTGCCGCAGTTGTCGCATAGCGATTCCCACTCTTCGGCGCTCATCTGCGCCAGGGTTTTGGTTTCCCAGAATTTCATGGTTTTAGGCTACCTTTACTGCGGCTTGAGCTGACGAAGCTGATAATGCAGAACCGCCCAGGAACCCAACACGGCCAACGTCGAGGCAATCATCAACAGCAAAATAAACTCCGAAAAACTCAGAAACAGCAGCTCGAAGGAACCGTTGTACAGCGTCGAGAGTTTTTCCACCGGGCTTTCCAGAATCAGCAGCATGATGGTGATAATCAGCCAGGCCAGAAAGCCGGCGATGAATCCCAGCCAGAAGCCGGTATACAGAAAAGGCCGCTGGATAAACGACTGGGTGGCACCGACCAGTTTGGAAATAAATACTTCGTCCTGACGGTTCTGCAATTCCAGGCGTATGGTGTTGCCGGTGATAAAGGTCACCGCAAACCCCAATAACAGACTCACCAGCATCACGCCGCGGCTGGCGATCAACATGATGGTCTGCAGTTTCTCCACCCATTGCATATCGACCTGCACGAAATCCACTTGCGGCAACTGTTTAAACTCTGCCATCAATTTATCGATTTCCTCATTGCTTTCCAGCGCGTTCTTCGGCAATACCTGAATCACGCTGGGCAGAGGATTGGTGTCCAGCGCATTCAGCGCGTCGCCGAAACCGCTGTTAGCCTTGAATTCCTCCATCGCCTGTTTTTTGGTGATGAATTTAACCGCATCGACGCTGGCGTTTTGCTTGATCTGCTCGGCCAGCTTTTGACCCGCCGCCTCGGTGATATGGTCTTTCAAAAATAGCGACATCTGATTGCTGGACTCCAGATTGCCGGTCAATTGCTGGATATTGGCCACCACGATGTAAAAACAGCCGGCCAGGGAAATGGCAATCGCCAACACCAATATCGTCATCGAAGAAGTAAACGGCGTGCGGCTTAACCGGCCCAGACTGGAAAACAGGCCGTGAGCATGGTTCAGCAGATAGGCCTCAAACTTTTCCTGCAAGCGTTTTCCTAAATGTTTGCGCTGTCTGTGATTCATACTCTCAACTCGCTACCAAGTGACCCTTGTCCAATCGCAACTCGCGGTGTCCCAGGCGGTGAATCAATTCGATGTCATGCGTGGCGATCAACACCGTCACCCCTACCTGTTTGAATTCCTCGAACATATGCATGACTTCGGCGGAAAGATCGGGATCGAGGTTGCCGGTCGGTTCGTCGGCCAAAATCAGCTTGGGTTTGTTGACGATGGCCCTGGCAATGCCGACCCGTTGCTGTTCGCCGCCGGACAAGGCCAGCGGGTATTTTCTTTCCTTGCCGAGCAGACTGACCTTGTCCAGCGCCGCCCTCACCCGCCGGGAAACTTCCTGATGATTGACGCCGCAGACCACCAGCGGCAAGGCCACATTGTCGAACACCGTCCTGTCGTTGAGCAGCTTATAGTCCTGGAAGATCAGCCCTAGGTTACGGCGCATATACGGAATACGCCTATCGCTGATTTTGCTGATGTTTTGGCCATCCAGCATCACGCTGCCGCGGGTGCATTGCTCCATCATCGCAATCAATTTAAGCAAGGTGCTTTTGCCGGCGCCGGAGCGGCCGGTTAGAAAAGCTATTTCGCCTTTATCTAAATGAAAACTGACATCGGACAGCGCTTCGCCGGCATCCGGATATCGTTTGCAGACATGATCGAATCTGAGCATGGTTTTATTCTTTTACGCTTTAGTCTTTAACAAACAGTGCATCGACGAAGGTACGGGCATCGAAGTCCTGCAAATCCTCTATCGCTTCGCCGACGCCGATAAAACGAATCGGCACCCGCAACTGATTGGCCAGCGCGAAAATCACCCCGCCCTTGGCCGTGCCGTCGAGCTTGGTCAGGGCAAGTCCGGTCAAGCTGACCGCTTCGTTGAACAAACGAGCTTGCGACAAGGCATTCTGGCCGGTGCCGGCATCCAGGATTAACAGCACCTCATGCGGCGCGGCTTCGTCCAGTTTACCCATGATGCGCTTGATTTTTTTCAGCTCGTCCATCAGATTGGACTTGGTATGCAGCCTGCCGGCGGTATCGGCAATCAATACATCAACGCCCTTGGCCTTGGCCGATTGCAGTGCGTCGAAAATCACCGAGGCAGAATCGGCGCCGCTTTGCTGGGCGACGACCGGCACGTTATTACGCTCGCCCCAGGTTTGCAACTGTTCGACAGCCGCCGCCCGGAAGGTGTCGCCAGCGGCCAGCATCACGCTATGGCCTTGGGCTTGTAAGCGATGCGCCAATTTACCGATGGAGGTGGTTTTACCGGCGCCGTTGACGCCGACCACCAGGATCACATACGGCCCGTCCTGTTTGGGGATTTGCAGCGGTTGGCTGCAAGGCTCCAGCATCTCGAACAGGTTTTGTTTCAAGGCCTGGATCAGTGCTTCGCCGTCGCCGAGCTGATCGCGTTCCAGGCTTTCGGTGAGATGGCGGATAATTTCGGTGGTGGTTTCCATGCCAATGTCGGCCATCAACAGATTGGCTTCTATATATTCCAGCAAGTCGCGGCTGGCTTTTTGCCCCGAGACCAGGCTGCTCAAGGCTCCGCCCAGACTGCCTCGGGTTTTCTTGAGCTGGGTTTTCAGTCTTAAAAACAGCGATTCGGGTTCGGCCGGCGCTTGAACTGCAATTTGTTCCGCAACCTGCTCGATAGCCTCAAGCTCGACCGGCTCTTCGCCGGGTAACGAGTATTTGCTGAAGAAATAAATACCCAACAACGGCAACATCAATAGCGCCGCGAAGGCGTTGTGAGCAACCGCCAACCAAAGCGGCAACGAATATTTGACGCTGAAAATACCCAGGACAATCTGCACCAACAACAGCATGCTTAACAGCACGCCGGCACGCCTTACCGGTTTGGGATAATGTTCGGAAGTAGCCGACAGCATGATCAACGACAACACCACGAAGCTGATCAAAGCGCCCAAGCGGTGCAAGGCATGCGCCGCCAGTTGAGCGCTGGCGGGCAACGGCGTCGGGTCCCAAGACCTCAGGCCGTAAAACAGATCGAGGGCACTGGCATAATCGGCGTCGGGCAACCATGCACCGTTGCAACGCGGAAAATCGCTGCAAGCCAGCGCCGCGTAGTTAGTGCTGACCCAGCCGCCCAGCACGATTTGCGCTAGCAGAACCAGCATGCCGAAGGCGGCAAACACGGAAGGCCCTGCCTTTAGCGGACGCGGCACGGCCTCGGCATTCACCCGCAGATAGGTCCAGCTTAGCGTCCAGAAGGTGATGAAACCCAACAACAAGTGCCCGGTTACCACAATGGGCATGACTTTCAGATTCACGGTCCACATGCCTAGCGCGGCTTGCAAGGCGATAAGGATCAACAAGCTTACCGTCAAACCTATTGCCGCCACACGCTGTTGTTTCAGGCGCCATGCCAAGGGCAGCAAGGCTAGCATCAACACACCCAAGGTACCGGCCAGATAACGGTGGCTCATTTCCTTCCAGGCCTTGGCCGTATCCAGTGGATCGCTTGGGAATACGGCTTCGGCATCGGCCTTGAACTGGGCGCTATCGCTAACCAGCGCCTTGCCGTAACAACCCGGCCAATCCGGACAGCCCAAACCGGCATTCGACAACCTGACGTAGGCGCCGAGAATAATGACAAGCAGCGCCAATATTGCGCCGAGCAAGGTTAATTTTCTGAACATGTTTCTAACCGATTTGTGAGATTCTTAATAACTTGCTTAAGTCGTTTCTGACTTTGTAGGGATCGAAGCCGGCCGGATATTTCATCATCAGGTTACCGAGCGGATCCATAATCAGCAGCATGCCGTCAGCGATGTGACCACCGGCAATTTTGCCAATTTTCTCCTGCAACGTTGGCGCAGGCAGTATTTTTAGCAGGCGCGCATCGTCTTGCCACTCTCCGGCCAATGGCGACGGCTCGGATTTATGTGCAATTGTGGCGACACGGCGGATTCGGGCAATGTCCTTGCCCATCATCAAGGTAATTTGCGCGGTTTTATGCAACCCCTCTCGACAGGCATCGCCGCATTCCCCACCGGGCACTGGGTTGATCAATACCCAATGGCCTGTTAATTCTTTCAGATTCTCCGCCGTAAAAGCGTCATAACCGGAAAACTCGCCGATTTCCGTACTGACCGGCGGCGTAATCAGATCGCCGTTGTTGGTTCCCAACTTCACCTTTTCCGGGTTTTCCGCCAAATACCAGGCGATGGCAAACGGGATAATCGACATCGCAAATATTCCCAAAATGGTGATGCGATTTTTTTTATGCTGTGTGTTCACTTCGTTTTCTACTGCTGATCCAAATAAACAAACCCGTCAGGGTCAGAGCCAATCCGAACCATTGTACTGCATAGGCCAGATGTTTTTCAGGCGGGATAGTCGAACTGATTTTCCATTCACGGCGGTAACCTTCCGCCGCATCGGCATTCAGTTCGATTTGAAAGTCGTATAAGTCGTAAGTCAATTTGGCCGCCAACACTCGGCTATCGACGACTTGCACTACCGCAGGCCAGCCATCCGTCGGTATTTCCGCACCTTTTAATTTGATGCCTACCGGCGGAAAATGGTTGATCCGGCCATTAATCCGCTGAACCTCGGTCTTGATGCTCACATCCGGCAATACCTTGCGGTCCTTGCCCAATGCCACCCAACCGCGATTCACCAATACCGCGCGTTTTTCCTGGTCAATTAAAAAAGGCGTTAACACAAAATAACCGGGCTTGCCGTCCAGCATTTGATTATCGACCAAAAACTGATGAGCGCCGTCATAGCGGCCCGTTACGGTGGCATTTTGGTATCTGACAGCGTCGCCGTCCATTACCGCCTGCCGGTTCAGGTCTAAAATTGCAGCCTCGATTGCAGCCTGCTGTTGCTGCAAAAATTGTCTTTTTTGTTCTGCACGGCCCAGTTGCCAAAACCCCAGGCTGCATAGCAAAGCCAACAACAAACCATAAACCCCCAGTCCCAGCAGCGTAAATCTGAATTCACGGCCTAAGATCGCGATTCTCATCGCTTCACCGGCTTTGGTCCACATCCAAGACTATTGGCAAGTTGATCCGGATAACCGAGAATGGGGATATATTTTCCTATTTTGAATAGTGCCATGCTCATAAAAACTCTCGTCATCGTTGTTTTTCTTACCGTTATCGTCAGCCTAGGATCGGCATTATTTCATTTGGTTAAACGCCCGGATGGCGAGCAATCGAAGAAAACCGCGCAAGCCCTGACTTTTCGGATCGGATTGTCTTTGCTGTTGTTTATTTTGCTGTTCGTCGCTTATGCCACGGGTCTATTGCAACCGCATGGCATTGGCGCCAGAATACAGCAAAGTCACGTCGAAAACGCTGGGAATAGTAAGTAGTCAGTGGGGAATGGGAGGAATTTTCCACTCACCACTCACCACTTCCCACTCCCTCCTTTCATTCGGCAAAAAAAAAGCGCGACCCGCTCGGGCCGCGCTTTTTCAACACCGACTATCGATTTACATCAGATAAACAAATATAAACAAACCCAGCCATACTACGTCGACAAAGTGCCAATACCAAGCTGCCGCTTCAAAGGCAAAGTGATTTTCCGGTGTGAAGTGGCCTTTCCAGCTTCTGAACAATACCACCGACAAGATAATCGCACCGACACAGACGTGTAAACCATGGAAACCGGTCAACATGAAGAAAGTAGAACCGTAAACCCCTGAACCCAGAGTCAGACCCATTTCATGATAGGCTTCGTAGTATTCGGTCGCTTGGAAGGCAACGAACAAAAAGCCCAAACCGACAGTAGCCAATAAGCCTTTGATCAATTGCTGACGATTTTTGGCCAGCAAACCATGATGCGCCCAAGTGCAAGTCACGCCGCTGGACAGCAGCAACAGGGTATTGATGAAAGGCAGACCGAATGCGCCCATCGGTTCGAAATCACCGCCTACTTTTCCAGGACCATTGGTTGGCCATGTCGCCGAAAACCCTTCCCACAAGGTATAGGTTGATCTTCCAGGACCGCTGCTAAATGCACCTTCGACGGCGCCCAGCCAGGATACCGAGATATTCCGGGTGTACCATAGTGCGCCGAAAAACACGCAGAAGAACATCACTTCGGAAAAGATGAACCACATCATGCCCATCCGATAGGATATGCCGACACCATGGTTATACATACCGGATTCGCTTTCGGTGGATTGCAGGGCGAACCAAAATCCCAGCATCACGATAAAAGCGATAAAACCGGTCAGCATCATTCCCGAACCGATCGAAGAACCGTTCAAATGATTGGCAAAACCGGCCAGCATAAGCATTAAGCCCGCGGTCGCCAAAACCGGCCAGACCGCCTTATGCGGGATGTAATAAGCTGCGTTTGTAGACATGACCTTCCCCTCTGTTAATTTTCAACGATGTTAGTTCTATCAAAAAAAGTATATGACAATGTAATGGTTTTATAGCGTTCGGGTAATTTCGGATCGACCACAAACCGGACCGGCATGGTTTTCTCTTCCTTAGGTTCAAACGTCTGGGTTGTAAAACAAAAACATTGCGTTTTTTTAAAAAATTCCTCGGCAAGTCCTGGCGATATACTGGGTATGGCCTGGGCTTTTAACTTTGCATCCGCATTATTCCTGGCATAAAAGTTGACCGTGTAATATTGACCGGGGTGAACTTTCAGGCTTCGGGTTTCGGCGCGAAACACCATGGGCGTCGATTCGTTAATAGACGTAATAAATTCAACCGTGATTTCTCTTGTTTCATCAACAATGAATCCCGACGCCTCTTCGGTAGAGCCTTGAATCTTCCTATTCTGGCCGGTGATGTCGCACAACACATCGTAGAGTGGAACCAATGCATAACCGAAACCGAACATCAGCAGCACAACCAAAACCAATTTTTTAACTAGTTTGGAGTTCTTCCGTTCGATCTCTTCGCTCATTGCGAAATTGCCTTTAATACCGCAAACACGTAAATGGTCAGCGCCACGATGATAAGCACAACTGCCGTCAGAATATTCTTTTTCTTTGTATCCATTTTCTCACCCAACACCCCGTCAACTTTATCGTGACGGGGTGTTTCAGTTTCATTGCCAGCGAAGCTTACACATGCTCGGTTGGCACAAGTTCAGGCGGCGTAGTGAACGTATGGTAAGGCGCCGGTGAAGGCAACGTCCATTCCAGACCATGCTTTCTGGCATCTTCCCATACCTCGTCGGTGGCTTTCACGCCGGTACCGCCTTTGATGGTATCGATAACGATGTAGACGAACAACAATTGACTGAAACCATAGATAAACGCGCCAATACTGGACACCATGTTCCAATCGGCGAACTGCACGGCATAATCGGGAATACGGCGAGGCATACCAGCCAAGCCCAGAAAATGCTGAGGGAAAAACAGAATGTTGACCGATACCGCCGACAACCAGAAATGCAGTCTGCCGATTCTTTCGTTGTACATATTGCCGGTCCATTTCGGCAACCAGTAATAACCGGCCGCCATCAGGATGAAGATGGAGGCAGGCACCAATGTGTAATGGAAATGGGCAACGATGAAGTAAGTATCGTGATACTGGAAGTCGACCGGAGCGACCGCCATCATCAGACCGGTGAAGCCGCCCATGGTAAACAGCACCACGAAGGCAATCGAAAACAGCATTGGCGTTTCAAAGGTCATCGAGCCTTTCCACATGGTGGCGGTCCAGTTGAACACTTTTACACCGGTTGGAATCGCGATCAACATGGTGGCATACATGAAGTACAACTCGCCGGCAACCGGCAAGCCCACGGTGAACATGTGGTGAGCCCAAACGATGAACGACAGGAAGGCGATCGCCCCTGTCGCATACACCATGGATGAATAACCGAACAAAGGCTTACGGGCAAATACCGGGATGATGGTGGAAGCCACGCCGAAGGTCGGCAAAATCATTACATACACTTCAGGGTGACCGAAGAACCAGAAGATGTGTTGATATAACACCGGGTCACCGCCGCCAGCCGCGTCGAAAAAGCTGGTATCGAAGAAACGGTCGGTCAGCAACATGGTCACCGCACCGGCGAATACCGGCATGATGGCAATCAACAGGAACGCGGTAATCAACCAGGTCCAGACGAACAACGGCATTTTCATCAAGGTCATCGCAGGCGCGCGCATGTTGAAAATCGTCGCGATGATGTTGATCGCGCCCATGATGGAAGAAACCCCCAACATGTGTACCGCAAACACCGCAAACGGGAAGGCTTTACCGGTTTGCATCACCAATGGCGGATAGAAGGTCCAACCAGCGGATGGCGCACCACCTTCCATGAACAAGGTGCTGGCAATCAATAGCACGCCGGCCACCAACATCCAGAAACTCATGTTGTTCATCCGCGGCAAGGCCATATCGGGAGCGCCGATCATCATCGGTATCATCCAGTTGGCCAGACCGACGAAAGCCGGCATGACGGCACCGAATACCATCACCAGTGCATGCATGGTGGTCATCGAGTTGAAGAAGTTAGGATCGACAAATTGCAAACCCGGCTCGAACAATTCGGAACGAATGATCAAGGCCATGGTACCGCCGACGAAAAACATCACCAGCGAAAACAGCAAATACAAAGTACCAATATCTTTATGGTTGGTGGTAATGATCCACCGCAACCAGCCCTTTTCGGGGCCGTGGTGTTCATGTTCGTGATCATGATGATCATCGTGTTCAGCTACGACAGCAGTCATACTCTATACCTCAACAAAAATTAGAAAATGCGTTCAATGAGAAAGTGAATACCTTATTCATCATCGTCCCATTTAGGTGTGATTTTATTAGGCTGAATTTCATCACCCACGTTATTGCCTAATTCCGGCGCATTTCTGATATAGGTAATCAGTTCGGCCATTTCACTGTCCGGCAGTTTTTGGAAAGCCGGCATTTTACTGGTACCTGCTTGTATGAAGCCTATCAACTGATTCATGTCGCCAGTCGCTTTGGCACTGCCGCGCAATGCAGGGAACCAACCCGAGATACCGTTACCATCGATTTGATGGCAGGCCACGCAGTTTTTCAAATAGACAGACTCACCTTTTGCCATCAGCACCGAGCGAGGTTGGTCGCTTAAATCAGGGGCCTGATTTTGTTTTTCCAGGGTCGATTTTACCCAGGCATCGTACTGATCCTGTTCCATCGCAATCACCACGATAGGCATGAAGCCATGATCCCTGCCGCACAACTCGGTACATTGACCGCGATAAACGCCGGGCTTATCCACGGATGTCCAGGCTTCATTGACGAAACCGGGATTCGCGTCTTTTTTCCAGCCTAAATCAGGCACCCACCAAGAATGGATCACGTCGGCAGCGGTAAACAGGAAACGGATTTTCTTTTTGACCGGCACAACCAGCGGTCTATCGACATTCAACAGGTAGTTAGCAACGGTACGTGGGTCGATAGAACTTACACGGTGGGCTTTTTCACTGGCTTCATCCAAATGACTCTCAAACCGAACGCCGCTATCCAGATACTCATACTCCCAATACCATTGCTTGCCGGTGACCTTGATCGACATTTCGGATTCCTGCACCTTATCCAGATCGATCACGGCTTTGGTAGCGGGAATCGCCATACCAACCAAAATCAGCGTTGGAATAATGGTCCAGATAATTTCAACCGTGGTATTTTCATGGAATTGCTCCGCCTTATGTCCTTTTGATTTACGGTGGTGGTAAATCGAATAGAACATAGTGCCGAACACGGCAATACCGATGAACACGCAGACCCACAAGATGAGCATGTGCAAGTCATAAAGCTCATGACTGAGTTGCGTAACCCCTTGCATCAGGTTGAGTGTATAGTCCGCATGCGCGGTGCCTAGCCCTACGGCCATCAACACCAAACACGCGAGCAATTGCTTTGTTTTCTTCACGGAGCAGCCTCCCGATTGTAGTTATAAACTTGTATGCGTTATATCTTTTCGTAACCTTGCGGCCAAAATAAGCTGGCCGGCATTTCCCTTTACGATAATTATCACAAATTAACCGGTTAATTTTAACCTATGACTCCGCTGTAAACCAGAAGAGCTTTTCCCGTTTCCCTAGCAAACATAAAAAAGGCTTGCGTGCATCGCTGCCCGCAAGCCTCTGACCACCTGATTTGAAATGACTTATGCGCTTATCATTTCAGCGCATCCGAATACGCCATGTCGAATTTTGGAATGTGATTATCCAGCCAACCTTTCACCAACTGCCCGACATCTTCGGTCACTTCCGCTTGACCGGCGTGGAATTTTTTCTGCAAATCCGCGCAAATACCAATCAACGCTTCATGCTCGGCTTTATGGCGCTCATAACCACCATAGCCTTTTGCTACCATTTCTCTTTCTTCGTGAGCAAAATGATCGACAACGTAAGCGATCAACGCATCCAGGGATGCTCCAATGGTTGCACGCGCGGCACCGCCAGTTGCTTCATCATACAACTTATTCAGCAATCCGAATAATGTTTGATGCTCCTGGTCGGCAAAACCGACATTGGTTCCATATTGCGCTGCAGTCCAAGTAATTAAAGCCATAACACGCCTCCAAGTTGTATTTATAATGGAGCCGTCATTGTCGTCATCCCGGCTATATTGATTTTGATCTACATCAAGATTTCCGCACTTTAGATAGCGAGTCGACTCGCCAAGAAATCGAAATCCGCTTCCGGCAAATGCGGAAACACGCCCAGCAGAGGCGCTTCGAGGCGGCTTTTCAAGAAATCCAGATTGGCCTCAAACCCTGGCAAATCCGGAACGATTTCGACCGCCACCCAACCGGCGCAATTCGCACCGGCATGCCGTATTGCCTGCAACGTCAACCTGGCATGATTGAGGCATCCCAAGCGGATGCCAACCACCAAGATAACCGGCAACTGCATGGCCCCGGCGAGTTCGGCGTTGTCAAAACTCGGACTCAACGGCGACAACCAGCCGCCGGCGCCCTCCACCAGCACGATATCGGCTTGTTGTTTCAACTCGGCAAACGCCGCCAGAATGGCTTCCAATTTCACGTCGACATCGCCGCAGGCCAAATGCGGAGAAACCGGCAACTCAAAGGCATAGGGATTGATTTGCTCATATTCCAGGCCAGGCCAGGCATTTTCCTGAATCGACAGTGCATCCCGATTTTTTAAGCGCCCATCGTGCCACTCACAGCCCGCAGCCACAGGCTTCATCCCCGCCACCGAAAACCCCAGCCGCCGAAATCGGCGCATCAAGGCCACGGTAACCCAGGTCTTGCCGACATCGGTATCGGTTCCGGTAATGAAAAACCCTGTGTTCATGGCTTACCGCTGCGCCCGCAAGAAAATAATTTCATAACTGGCAACCAGCTCCGCACCGGCCATATTGTTTTCGTAACAAGCGATCATCCGCTGCAATTGCCGGCGCGTAGTCGGCCTTCTGTTTCTGTCCAGATTGACGTTGTGAGCACCTATCCCCTTTAACTCATGCATCAACGCCATCACCGACGGATAATCGGATCGATAAACCGTCGTCTCGGCGGAAATCGATTGAAACCCGGCTTCCTGCAAAAATTGCTTAATCTGCTCAATCCCGTAGAAGTCATTGACATGCGCGAACTCGTCAACAGCCGCCCAGGCCGCCTTCAACTCGCGCAAGGTCTCGGGACCGAAAGTCGCGAACACCAACTGCCCGCCGATTTTTAACATGCGCTTGCAATCGGCGAACACCGCCGGCAAATCCTGACACCACTGCAATGCCAAATTCGAATAAATCTGCCTGACACTATGCGCGGCAAACGGCATTTTTTCGGCATCGGCACAAAGATATTGAACCGGCAATCCCAGGCTTCTTTGCCGGCAGGCCAACAACATAGGCAAGGCAATATCCAGCCCCAGCAATGGCTGCCTGGAAACATCCGCTGCCATATTCCGGGTTAAAAAGCCGGTGCCGCAGCCCACATCCAAGATCGCGCCCGGCGAAGAATCGAGTGGGTATTTTTCCAGCAAGGCCAAACCAACCTGGCGCTGCAGCGCGGCCAGATCGTCGTAGCTGTCGGCGGCGGCGGAAAATGAGCGCTTGATTTTGCCTTTATCCAGGCGACAATCGAGCGTCACAATCCACCACCCAGGATTTCAAGCAGCTGGCGCTGATGCGATAAAAACGGCACATGCCCGGCATTTTCCAGCACATGCACACTGATCTCCGGCTTGAGAGTCTGCAAGGCAAGGCCGCAGCCAGCGGGCATCAGTTTATCTCTGTCGCCCAGAACGACGCTGACAGGACATTGGAGCGTCTGCAGCGCCTCTCTTAAATCGCTATGTTCGAGAATATCCAACCCGCTCCGCAATACCTCGACCGGCGGCGGTTCGCATTCCTGCATTGCCTGCTTGATTAATTGCAGCAAACGCTTACCATCGGCCAAGCCATTGACCTGCAAGGCCAGAAAGCGCATCAGCGTCAACCGTACATCGCTGGTCAACAGCGCCGCAAACGCATCCAACACCTCGAACTTCACACCCGGCCAGTCATCGGCCTGTACGAACTTGGGATTGCCCGCCAGCAAACATAGCGACTCCACTCGATCCGGAAAACGGTTGGCCATATCGATCGCCACCGCAGCGCCCAGCGACCAGCCCAATAAACCGAATTTTTTTACCGGTATCGCATCGAGCAAGGTCTCGCCGATTTCCGGCAAAGAGAATGTATCGATAACGCCACTACGGCCATGTCCCGGCAAATCCAGGCAAATCACCTGGCGATGCTCGGCCAATTGCCGGGCAAATTCGCGCCAGACGCCGCTATGCATCGCCCAGCCGTGAATCATCACCAGCGGCCGGCCTTCACCGTATACTTCCTTATGAATTGTCGTCATGCCAGAGCCCTAGCCAGCGCATCCAACAAGGCATCGACTTGCGCTTCGGTATGATTTGCCGAGAAGGTGATGCGCAGCCGCGCCGTTCCCGCCGGCACCGTCGGTGGCCGGATTGCACTGACCCAGAAGCCCTGCTCCAGCAGCCGATTGCTCACGGCCACCGCCCGCCCGCTGTCGCCGATCAAAACAGGTTGAATCGCGGTCAAGGAATCCATCAACTGCAATCCTTGTTGCTCGGCGCCGGACCTGAATCGCGCGATCAACTGCTGCAACCTGTCGCGCCGCCAGGATTCCTGCTGCAACAGCCGCAAACTGGCACGAGTCGCTTCGGCAACCGCGGCCGGCAGCGCGGTGGTAAACACATAGGTTCTGGCCTTTTGAATCAGCATTTCGACCAACTCTTCCGAACCGACCACGAAGGCGCCGAAGGTGCCGAAGGCCTTGCCCAAGGTGCCCATCAGCATCGGCACATCCAGTTGACTCAAACCGAAATGCTGGACGATGCCGCCACCGGTCTCGCCCAGCACCCCAAAGCCATGGGCGTCGTCAATCAGCAAGCCGGCCTGATATTGATTGGCCAACCGGCTTAATTGCGGCAAAGGCGCCAGATCGCCATCCATGCTGAATACGCCATCGCTGGCTATCATGGCCTTAGCCTCGCAGCCGGCCAGCTTGGCCTGTAAATCGTCGTTATCGGCATGCCGATAACGCTTGAAGCGCGCGCCTGACAGCAAGCCGCCGTCCAACAGCGAGGCATGATTGAGTCTATCTTCCAGCACGCAATCGCCACGCCCCAGTAAAGCCGAGATCACGCCCAGATTGGCCATGTAGCCGGTGGAAAACAACAAGGCGCGCTCGCGGCCGGTGAATGCCGCCAAGTCCTCTTCCAAGGCGTGGTGAGCGCGGCTATGCCCGCAGATCAGGTGCGCGGAACCGCTGCCGGCGCCGTAACGATCGACGCCGTTTTTAAACGCCGCGATGACTTCGGGATGATGGGCCAAGCCCAGATAGTCGTTGCTGCAGAAGTTGGTTACCTGCCGGCCATCGACAGCCAGCGACACATCTTGCGGCCCATCTACCACTCGCCGGCTGCGGTACAGGCTTTGCTGTTTCAGCCGCTCCAGTTCGCCGGCGAAATCGTAAAAACCGTTCTCCATCAGGCGTAACTGGAACCGCCCATGTGTACGCCCAGGCGCTCGAACAATTGCTGGTCGTGGTTGGTCATCGGGTTGTCGGTGGTCAGCAACTTGTCGCCATAGAATAGGGAATTGGCGCCAGCCAGGAAGCACAAGGCCTGCATTTCGTCACTCATGTCCTTGCGGCCGGCCGACAGTCGCACCCGCGATTTCGGCATCAGGATGCGGGCCACGGCGATGGTCCTGACAAACACCAAAGGGTCCAGCGCATCCAGGCCATGCAGCGGCGTACCCTCGACCTGCACCAACATGTTAATAGGCACGCTTTCCGGATGCTTGGGCAGCGTGGCCAGCTCCAGCAGCAACTTGGCGCGATCAACCTGCGACTCGCCCATGCCGACGATGCCGCCGCAGCAAACATTGATGCCGGCGTCGCGCACCCGTTCCAGGGTATCCAGCCTGTCCTGATAGGTACGGGTGGTGATGACTTCCGAATAATAATCTTCGGAGGTATCGAGATTGTGGTTGTAATAATCCAGGCCGCCTTCTTTCAGCGCCTGAGTCTGCTGGTCGGTGAGCATGCCCAGCGTCACGCAGGTTTCCATGCCCAGTGCCTTGACGCCTTGCACCATTTGCACCACTCGCTCGATGTCCCGGTCTTTGGGACTGCGCCAGGCGGCGCCCATGCAAAACCGCGAGGCGCCCTGCTGTTTCGCCTGTTGCGCGGCTTTCAGCACCGCATCGACCGGCATCAGGGCCTCCGGATTCAGATCGGAGTCGTAGCGGGCGCTTTGCGGACAATAACCGCAATCCTCGGAACAGGAGCCGGTCTTGATGCTTAACAGACTGCTGACCTGAATTTCGTTGGGATCGAAATAAACCCGATGCACGGTTTGCGCCTTGAATAGCAAATCGTTGAACGGCAACGCAAATAAGGCCTCAACTTCGGCCAACTGCCAATCGTGGCGTAATGGGGCGGCGATGTTGATCTGTTCCGGGGTAGCAGACATTCTGGTAATCTCCAAGCAAACAAAGGCAAAACGGCAAGCGCTTATCAACCTATTTTAAAAAATAAAGTGAACAACTGGCTGAATATTATACAGAACAAATTACTGCCGCCACGTTGTATCTTGTGCGGACAACCGGGAATGGACGATCTGGATTTGTGCGCCGACTGCTTTGCCGACCTGCCGAGAAACACGCATTGCTGTTATCGCTGCGGCGAAAACTTCGAAGTCGAGATCAGCACCCCGCAACTTTGCGGGCGCTGCCTGACAAAATCGCCGCACTTCGACGAAACGCACGCGCCCTTCCTGTATCAGGGCAATATGCGTTATCTGGTCGCCCAGCTTAAATTCAGCCATCAGTATAAAAATGCCCGCCTGCTGGCTAGCTTACTGGCCAAGCATATCCGGGAAACCTCCGAAGTGCCGGACTGCATCGTGCCGATACCGCTACACCTAAACCGCTATCGGCAACGCGGCTTCAACCAGTCGATAGAACTCGCCCGGCATTTATCCAATCTATTGGCGATTCCCGTCGATTTGCACAGTTGCATCCGCAATCGCGACACGGCTCACCAAACCAGTCTGCCCGCCAAGCAACGCCGGAAAAACATGCGCCGGGCGTTTAGCATTGCGAAAACCTTGGCTTTTCAACATGTAGCAATCGTCGATGACGTGATGACCACCGGTGCCACGGCTTCGGAGCTGGCTTTGACATTAAAGCAAAGCGGCGTGAGCCGGGTCGATGTCTGGATTTGCGCCAGGGCATGATGTTTGGTTAACCGCTATGCCGCTCAATAACCAAGAGCAACATCGATTCTGATGTGCTTGCCGTTAACGCACCCACGTCCTAAGGATTTTGTGGAGGCAAATTTTCGAATCGCTTCTTACGCGCATCTCGTTCGACGATAGTCACAACCACTAATTCAGGTTTATAGGTATCGACAAGCTGGGCAAACCGGAGCGGATCAACCCTGTCGAAATGAAGTTGCAGGGTTTCGGAAAACGTAGCGGCCATGAAGGGGGCCATCGCCTCTCCAAAGGAATCATGTAGCCATAGCACTTTTTTCTGATTCAATGCGTGCTTTGATTTGACAAGCAAGGGCCGTTGCGGTGTTTCAAACACAGGGTTTCCACCAGAAGCAGTGAGTTGCCCTGTTTCAAAGTCGTACTGTTCTGTTTCAATCGTCCGTTCGTTACCGATATCGATAACAACCTCTTTATCTCGTAAGAGATTAGTCATTCTCAAAAATCTTGCCAGATCTCGCCCATAACACTCATTAACTTTCAAAACACGCATCTGTTGCGCAGAGTACGATTTCAGCTCTACATCAGCGCGAGCAAGCTCCGATATGAATGCCTGAAACGCTACCCACGCTCCAAGGCTATTCCAATGAGTATCCGTTCGGTAGTAAAGCGGCTCGGGAAACCGGGATTTTGCAGCTATTAACGCGGATCGGGTATCCACATAAATTCCCCGATCAACATTAGCCAATAAGGAATTGGTCGCCGAATCCGCCGCCGGCCGCGCCCAATCCGGCAAAAACTCCGGATAGATAGTACTTTTATCGGGACCGATCACGATTCGAAAGTCCCTAACACCTTTTAGTTTTAACCACTGTTCCCAGGAGTTCGTCGCAACCCTTATCTTTCTAGCCACATCCTCGTCCTCAGGGACTGCGCCGCGACGGGTAACACTGATCGTATCATTGTGGTAGTCCCCAAGATAAAGCCAGTCGTTTTTCCCAATGATCACCTGATCCGGATCGGTGGAAATCCCAAACGGATACAATAAATGGCTCAGATAAGGCAATGCAAAGTCCAGATTGAACAGCACAGACTTACTCCACCATTTGTAACCCTTTTTTTCCGTTCCTAATGTAAGGTTGATGGCCGGCACAATGGTCAATACCAGCAAAGCCACTCCAACGAACATAAGAGCCATTTTTTTCATGTCAATGCCGTTTAGAAGTTGAAGTAAAGAAATACCGAACTGGTAGTTACCATCGTGGAATACATCGCGACGCAAAACAGAAAAAGCGCTCCAGAGAGTTTTGCAATGCCTTGACCGCTGTTCATTAATTCAAAAGAGTTCTTTTGTCTGATGATGCCAAACGCCAGGATAATCGCGCCAAAGCACAATATGTTTGCCGCCAAACCGACAGGCAACCCTCTCAAAAGCTCATCGGAAAACCATCCTGCCCATGCCAGTTTGTTGGTCGGTATGGCGGTCAGCGATAAATTAAATATCGAATCGGTATTCACCATACCGCTCATGATCCGGATTGCATCGTCAAGCGTCTTCGCCCGAAAAAAAACCCAGGTGATATTGACGAAGTTAAACGTCACCAGCCATGCCATGGCTTTAGGCATACTCAATCCCAAGCCACTCCATACTCTATGCATGACAAGCGCTACGCCGTGTAACGCCCCCCAAATCACGAACATCCAGCTGGCACCGTGCCAGAGTCCGCCTAAAACAAAGGTCGTCATCAGGTTGATATACACGCGCACCGTAGAACAACGGTTGCCGCCTAAAGGAATATAAAGATAATCCCGCAGATATCGGCTGAGCGTCATATGCCATCTCCGCCAAAAATCCTGTATATCCAATGCCTTATAGGGCGAATTGAAATTGATCGGCAGCCAGATATTGAATAAAAGCGACGAGCCAATCGCCATATCGCAGTAGCCGCTGAAATCGAAGTAGAGCTGAAAGGTATACGAGAGACTGGTGGCCCAAGCGCTGAAAAAATCCAGGATTGCTCCATCATCGAATCCGGCATTTGCCCAGATTGCAAAGTGATCGGCGATGACCACTTTCTTGAACAAACCGATGCTGAAAATAAAAAAACCGAGAACGATGTGGCGATAGCGCACGGCCAAAGTCCAGCGCGACTCAAATTGGGACATCATCTCTCGGTGATGCAGAATCGGCCCGGCTATCAGATGCGGAAAAAAGGTTACAAACAACGCGTAATTAAGAAAATTGTATTCCTTGGCCTCGCCTCGATAACTATCGACAAGATAGGCTATTTGCGTAAAGGTAAAGAAGCTTATGCCTAATGGCAGCAGTATCTGAGGCAAAACATAGCCGGTACTTAAAACGGCATTTAGATTGTCGACCAAGAAGTTGGCGTACTTGAAATATCCCAGCAAAGAAAGATTGGCGGCGATACTAAAAATCAAAACAACACGGCGTGAAAAGCGCGGACGCTTCGAGATTTGATTGGGGGACAACGCGGTACCGACCGCGAAATTAAAAAAAATCGAGCCTAGCAGCAGAGGCAGGTACGCGACGTTCCAATATCCGTAGAAAAAAAGGCTTAAAGCCACCAGCCAGGCTTTACCGGCAAGAACCAGCCGAATTCTATTCAGATAAAAGTATCCCCAAAACGCTATTGGTAAAAATAGAAGAATGAACTGAGGGGAGCTAAAAATCATTTATTCCAACCGTCTAAAAAAGGGTCATATCCAAAACTGCCTATGCTTTAACGCGATGTTTATACGGGATCGATCTGCGGGAAATTATAGCGATGCCATGAGAATGCCGGCAGCTTCCCGCTAAACAGTAAGCAAGGCCTCAAGACATGGCCTTTATTAACCGTTTACCGAAGTTCTGGGTTTAATCGGCAGACTATTGTTGTTTTGCGCGGTTTTGATTGCCGTCAGCAGAGCATCCCGCCGCGACGTCAATTGCTGAAAGCTTTGGGTCAACTCTGTAATTTCATCCTGCAGATTTTTTTCATCGGCAGCCATGGCTACCAAGGCCTCGGATGTCGACTCCAACAACAGCTCGCTTTGCCCTTGATAAGGCCGATTGAAGCGAGCCTGAAATCCGTCCCGCAGCACTTGCAAAAGCTCCTCAAAGCGCTCCTCGGTAAAATCGTCCTGCTGTATGGTTTGCAAAACTTCCTTTTGGGCGTCGAATACATCGACCTGAAAAGACTGGCGGTATGCGGCCCGTAGCTGATTGACCAGTTCGCGTAGGTGGGTTTCCGCACCCTGTGTCTGCGCCACTAAGCGCGCGGCACTGTCTTCCAGGCTAAAAAGCGGCTGCCGATAACGGGCCGCGTACAGCGCTTCCAGCGTGCTGACCAGTTCCATCAGCCGCGGCGCGGCGTAATTTTCGGATTCCAGCCAACGATAAAACAATGGCCGAAAACTTTGCGGAAAACTGCCGTACTGCTCAGTAAAAGCCGAGACGAATTGAGCGATGAATGCCTCCAACTGCTCGCGATCCGGATCCTGGGTTTTCATCGCCGCCAACAATTTACGGGACAGGTCGCTAACCGGAGTTGTTACAACGGCTACAGACTCGACACCCTGTTCCGCTACCTCGATCACCGGCTCAGGGGGAAAACGGTTGTCATCATTGGCAGACGCTTCGCTTTCGGCCAACAGATTGCGCCAGTAATCCGTCAAACCGGACTCAACCTCTTCAGAGCCTATATATTTCAGAACATTGTCGGCCAGCGCATATAGACAGCGACTGCCCGGCGAATTGGCAATCAGTTCCACCACCGGCAACTGCAAGGCCACCGATCTGGGCACGTTTTCATCGCGCGCCACGAAGCCGCCGTATTCGACCTTTAACTGCAGATACTTTTCAACAGCCGACGCGAAACGCCGATAGGTTTCGGTAGCCCCCGGATAATCCACGGCCAAATTAACCACCACCCTCAGCCGTCCGCTGTAGTTTCTGGCATTCAGCAATTTCAACAGCGAAAACGCGTCCGTTAACGAAGTAGGTTCGGAAGTGATGATCAAAAATGCACAGGGTGCCGATTCGATAAACTGCAACACGCTGTCGGCAACGCCGGCCGCGGTGTCGATCAGGATGAAGTCGTAATCGGCTTCCAGCTCGGACAAGGCCTCGATCAGTCTTTTCGCTTCTTCTCCGCCGATATTGGCGCACTCGGCAATCCCGGAAGCGCCTGGCACCACCGCGATGCCCTCGCCGGTGGTGATCACCACTTCGCGAATCGATTTTTCGCCGCTTAATACATGCTCAAGGGTAAATTCGGGGCGTAGGCCAAGGAGAATATTAATATTGGCCAAGCCGGTATCGGCATCGAAGATACAAACTCTGGCCCCTCTATGCACCATCGCCGAAGCGACATTGGTCGTCACGCAGGTTTTGCCGACACCGCCCTTGCCGCTGGTGAATACCAAAACATGGGCTTTATTTGGCGCCGCGGATCGAGACTGCTCGGAGATTTGAAGGCTTTCCATGATATTCAGTTGTAGACGATGGTGTTATGTATCCCAATGAATGCCTGACGGCATGATCTGAACTGAAGCTTATTATGACGCAAATTGCGCTATCCGGCTGGAAATTCCATAAATCCGGCAGGCCGGCTAAACCGCGAACCCTACCCATACGCGGTTCAAGTATAATGCGACACTTTTAATCTTAACCGCAAACGACCATGCAGCCTCCACGTCTCGCCTGGGCCATTACCGGCTCGGGGCATTATATTGAAGAATGTCTTGAGTTCATGCTCGGCCTGGAGAATGTCGACCTGTATCTGAGCCAAGCCGGCGAGGAAGTCTTGAAAATGTACGGCATCAGCCTCAACGACATCAAGGCCAAACTGCCGGTCTACCGCGACAAGGCCGCTTCCGCGCCGCCGGTCGGACTGTTTTACAAAAATTATTACCACACCTTCGTGATGGCGCCCGCCACCTCGAATACCGTCGCCAAGTGCGTGCTGGGCATCGCCGACTCGCTGGTCACCAATCTCTATGCGCAGGCCGGCAAATGCCGGGTCGAGAGCATCGTCTACCCTTGCGACGTTGCACCCGCCATCGAAACCACCGCCCCCGGCCACAAAAAAGTCATGGTTTACCCGCGCCCCATCGATCTGGAAGCCACCGACAAGCTGCGCGACTTCCCCTACACGCAAGTGGTGGACAGCGTCGATGCGCTGAAAATCGCCGTGTTGAACCGCCTGGCATCGTTGTCATGAACGCTGAACCCGAGCGCATCCTGTTCCTGACCGGCAAGCTGGCGGAAAAGCAACTGCGGCAGATTCTGGCGGCCATGGAGCCGGAATTCAGCTACAAGGTACTGGAAATGGGCGTGAAGGTGGCGGCACTGATGACTGCCGAGATGATAGGCCGCCGCCTGAAGGACACCATGGGCGCTACCCGCATCGTGATTCCGGGACGCTGCCGCGGCGATCTCGACATCTTGTCGGCCCAGCTTGGCGTACCCGTGGAGCGCGGCCCGGAAGAAGTCAAGGACTTGCCGCAGTATTTCGGCAAGGATGCCCACCACTACGATTTAAGCCAATACCAGACCAAAATCTTCGCCGAAATCGTCGATGCGCCCAATATCGGCGTCGATGCGGTAGTGGAACGCGCTTATTACTACCAAGCCAACGGCGCCGACGTCATCGACATCGGCTGCCTGCCCGGCACACCGTTTCCGCATTTGACCGACTGCATCCGTACCTTAAAGCAGGAAGGTTTCAAGGTCAGCATCGATTCGCTGGAAGACAGCGACCTGATCGCCGGCGGCAAGGCCGGCGCCGATTACATGCTGAGCCTCACCGCCAGAAGCCTGTGGATTGCCGAGGAAGTAGAAGCCACGCCGATTCTGATCCCGGAAAAACATGGCGATTTAGGCTCGCTGGATGATGCGATTGTTCATTTTCAACGACAAAACCGGGCGTTCATCGTCGACCCCATCCTAGACCCGATTCATTTCGGCTTTACCGAATCCATCGTCCGCAACCACACTTTCAGACAACGCTATCCCGAAGTGGAAATGATGCTGGGGGTCGGCAATATCACCGAACTGACCCACGCCGACACTTCCGGAATGAACGCGATATTGCTGGGCATCTGCTCGGAACTCAACATCAATCATATTTTGGCGACCGAAGTCAGCAAACATGCCTGCCGGGCGATACGCGAAGCCGACCGCGCCCGCCGCATCATGTATGCCGCGAAACAGCATAATGCCTTGCCGAAACATATCGCCGCCGATTTGCTCACCGTCCACGACACCGCGCCCTTCCCCTATCGCCGCGATGAAATCGAAGCCATAGCGGCAGAAATCAAGGACCCCAGTTACCGGATACAAACCAGTGCCGACGGCCTGCACGTCTTCAATCGCGACGGTTTCCATACCGCCCAGGACCCGTTCGACCTGTATCCCAAATTACAGGTCGAAAAGGACGGAGGCCATGCTTTTTATCTGGGCGTGGAATTGGCCAGGGCCGAAATCGCCTGGCAACTGGGCAAACGCTTCACCCAGGATCAACGCCTGACCTGGGGCTGTGCGACGCAAAGCGAGGAAGAATCCAAAACGGATCTGCACACCTTTAAACCGGCGGGCAGCACCTTGAAAAAACACGACTGACTTTACAAACAGAGGTCGTTAGCTAACGTAAAATCCCAAAATATTCAGTTTGCAAAGTCTTATTTGATTTTAAGCTTTAACAAATGCACCCGGCGATTATCGGCACGAACCACCTCGAAACAGAAGTCATCCAGCTCCAGCTTTTCGCCTCGCTTGGGGAAATGTTCGAGGCGCTGCACGATTAGCCCACCAAGGGTATCGCAATCGTCGTCTTCCAGATCGGCTGAAAAATAGTCGTTGAACTCTTCGATCGGTGTCAGCGCGTTGACGATGAATTCGCGTTCGCTACGCTGGGAGATGTATTCTTTGGTTTCGTCTTCGTCGTGTTCGTCTTCGATCTTGCCGACGATCTGCTCCAGCACATCTTCAATGGTCACCAAGCCCGCTGCATTGCCGTATTCGTCAACGACGATGGCCATATGATTGCGTTCGGTACGAAACTCCTTCAGCAATACATTCAAACGCTTGCTTTCCGGCACCACACTGGCGGGACGCATGATGTCTTGCACCTTGAGGGTCTTATCGCGCAATGCGTGAGCCAGCAGGTCTTTCGCCAGCAAAATACCGACGACCTTGCTGCGATCTTCTTCAATGACGGGAAAACGGGAATGGGCAAATTCGACGACCAGCGGAAATATGGTTTCCAACTCAGCATCCTTTGGAACGACCACCATTTGCGAGCGGGGAATCATGATGTCTCTGACCCGCATCTCCGAAACCTGCATGACGCCTTCTATCATGTTCAGCGCATCGGAATCGAGCAGATGCTTTTCTTGCGATTCTCTAAGAATTTCCAGCAAATCCTGCTGGTCTTGCGGCTCCCCGGTCAGAAAGTGGCTGATACGTTCCAGCAAGCTTCTCTGATGGGGTTGACTACTCGGGGGGTTACCGTCGCTCATGGCGCATTCTCTTCCAGATAAGGGTTGGCTATGTTTAATGTGTTCAAAATTTCGATTTCCAGCGCTTCCATTTGCTCGGCATCCTGGTCTTCAATATGGTCATACCCTAACAAATGCAATACCCCGTGTACAGTAATATGCGCCCAGTGGTGCAGGGTTTGCTTGTTTTGTTCCAAGGCTTCCTTGGCGATTATCGGCGCGCAGATCACCAAATCGCCCAGCAAATCCAGCTCCATGCCTTGCGGCGCTTCGAAAGGGAAACTCAGAATATTGGTGGCGCCTTCTTTGTGGCGATATTGCTGATTCAACTCGGCGCTTTCCGCGTCATCAACTAAGCGAATCACCACTTCGGCATCGGCGCCTTCTTCCTCGAAGCCCGACAATGCGGCGTCCAGCCACTGCTGAAACTGCTCTTCACTGGGATAATCCGTGGATTCTGTGGCGATTTGTAGTTCGAGATAATTCATGGCGATCAAGCCTGCGGATGCTGTTGTTCGTAGTGATCGTAAGCAGCGACGATGCGCTGCACCAAGGGATGGCGGACCACGTCGCGCACGCCGAAAAAGGTAAAGCTGATGCCTTCCACGTCTTTCAGAACCTTGATCACATGCTTCAAGCCCGACATTTTTTCGCTGGGCAAATCGATCTGGGTGACGTCGCCGGTAATCACCGCCGTGGAACCGAAACCGACCCGGGTCAGGAACATCTTGATCTGTTCGGTGGTGGTATTCTGGGCTTCATCGAGAATAATGAAGGAATCGTTCAGGGTCCGGCCACGCATAAACGCCAACGGAGCGACCTCGATGACATTTTTCTCCAGCAGTTTTTCGACGCGCTCGAATCCCAGCATGTCGTATAGCGCATCGTACAAGGGCCGCAGATAAGGATCGACTTTTTGCGCCATATCGCCGGGCAGGAAGCCCAGCTTTTCGCCGGCTTCCACGGCCGGTCGCACCAGGATGATCCGCCGTACCGTCTCGTTCTGCAAGGCTTCCACCGCGCAGGCCACCGCCAGATAAGTCTTGCCGGTGCCGGCCGGGCCCACACCGAAATTGATGTCGTGGCTGAGTATCTTGCGCAGATAATCCTGCTGATTTTGGCCCCGGCCCTTGATCACGCCGCGCTTGGTTTTAATCATCACCGGCGGCAGATTCTGCAGCGGCGCTTCCAGCAGCAACTGGTCGATACTGGCGTCCTGCAGGCTTAAATGCACTTGCTCGGGCGTAATCTCTTCCTTCTCGGACATCTCGAACAATTTTTGCATCACCGCGCAGGCCGCCTTGACCGCCGCATCCACCCCCGACACCCTGAAATGATTGCTGCGATTGGCAATCTCGACATGTAGGCGCTGCTCGATTTGCCGTAAATGGCTGTCCAACTGTCCACAAAAATTGGACAGTCGTTGGTTATCGGCGGGAAGTAAGGTAATTTCTTGGGAAAAACTGGAAGCGGTCAACACTAGGCGATCTGAATAATTTTTTCGACGGAAGTTTCCACCACGCGTCCGCGTAGCGAATTGGGCAAAGCTTCGGCGATATACACATCGACAAACTGCCCGATTAAACGCGGATGCGCGGCAAAATTGACGGCGCGGTTATTTTCGGTACGGCCGGTCAGATGCAGCGGATTTTTCTTCGACACACCTTCCACCAGCACGCTTTGCACGGTGCCTATCATGGATTCGGAAATCTCCATGAACATCTCGTTCAGACGATCTTTCAAGCGCTTGAGCCGCTGTTCCTTGACCGCCATGCTGACGTCGTCGGCAAAGTTGGCGGCCGGCGTACCCGGCCTGGCGCTGAAGATGAAACTGAAGGAAAGGTCGTAGCCAACTTCTTCGATCAAGGCCATGGTATCTTCGAAATCCTGTTCGGTTTCGCCGGGGAAACCGACGATGAAATCCGACGACAGGCTGATGCCGGGCCGCACAGCCTTCATCTTGCGCATGATTTCCAGATAATCCTCGCGGCGATGACCGCGTTTCATTTCCGCCAATATCCGGTTGCTGCCGCTTTGCACCGGCAAGTGCAGATGATTGACCAATTGCGGAATCTCGGCAAAGGCTTCGATGATGTCGTCGGTAAACTCCAAGGGATGCGAGGTAGTGAAGCGGATACGGTCTATGCCTTCGACGGCGGCGACGAAATGCAACAGCAGCGCGAAATTGGCAATATCGCCGTCTTCCATCTCGCCGCGATAGGCATTGACGTTTTGGCCGAGCAGATTGATCTCGCGAACGCCTTGTTTAGCCAAACTTGTAATTTCGGCAATCACATCGTTCAGCGGACGGCTGACCTCTTCGCCGCGGGTGTACGGCACCACACAATAAGTGCAGTATTTGCTGCAGCCTTCCATCACCGAAACATAAGCTTTGGGGCCTTCGGCACGCGGCTCCGGCAGGTTGTCGAATTTTTCGATTTCAGGGAAAGAAATATCGACGACATGCTTTTGGCTACTGCGCGCCTGATTCAGCAATTCCGGCAAGCGGTGCAGAGTCTGCGGTCCGAAGACGATATCGACATAGGGCGCGCGTTTTTGCAGCGCCGCACCTTCCTGGCTGGCGACGCAGCCACCGACGCCAATGATCACGCCGGGACGTTTATCCTTGATCTTTTTCCAACGGCCCACCGCGGAAAAGACTTTTTCCTGGGCTTTTTCGCGTATCGAACAGGTGTTCAACAATAAAACATCGGCTTGTTCGGGAATATCCGTCAATTCCATGCCATGCGAAGCTAACAGTACATCCCGCATTTTATCGGAATCGTACTCGTTCATCTGACAGCCGTTAGTCTGTATGTAAAGTTTTTGCGCCATGCTTTTGTAGATTACTCCAACTACTCTCTTCTAACAAAAAACCCCCGTCTTGCGACGAGGGCTCATTTTCGGCGGATTATAAACGCTATTCACGGCAAATGCTTGTTTTATACGGCAATCCCGACTTGCAAGGCTTCAAACCAGTCCAGGAAGCGCTTAACATCGTCGCCCTTGAAAATCCGGCCATGCTGCGGCGCCATAATGTCTATATCCAGGCTTCTCACCCTTTCGATCCAGGCGCGTTTAGCCTGGTTGGAAGGCATCCAGCGCTGATGGAAATAGCGCATTTTCTCGATATGGGCATCGAAGTTGTCGACATACATAGGCGCTCCCGGCGCTTCCAAAGCCGCGCCGATATCGCCCGAAAACAAGATTTTGGCCTGCGGATCGTAAATATTGAAGTTAGCCGAAGAGTGCAGATAATGCGCAGGCACGATTTGCAGCACCACGCCTTCCAGATTAATCGTGCCGCCATTATCGGGAATCGCCACGTACTCGATGGACTCGCAACCGAAATGCCGCAAGAAACCTTCCCACAAACCCGATGCATGCAGTTTGGCGTGTGGCAAGGCCTGATCCCAAAGCCCCAAAGAGGAAATAATGTCCGGATCCTGGTGCGAGGCAAATAGATCGGTAATTTCCTCGACCGGCGCATGGTGGAGTACCGCCGCCAACATCGGCGCGAATAGCTCGATGCCGCCGGGATCGATCAACAAGCAGCGTTTCGCGGTCCGTACCACATATTGGTTGGTATCGATAATTTTTTCCGGTTTATGCGGATCGCGGCCGTACATGATCCACTGGTACGCTCCCTCGTAAATCTTGGTCATTTTCATGGCTTATGTCTCTATGGTTTGCTGCGCGGATAGCTATTCGGGGCTGTTGATGAGACTCAATGCACTGCGGCAGCGATGCACCTTGACGTGAATGACTTGCGCGGCATGATCGACGCTTTCCGCCACGGCTTGCAGGCTTTGCAGGTATTCGCCGGCTTGCGAGGCCTCGATTCTGGAATTGGCGGCAATTACCCGGGCGGCTCTGGCCGGATGCATCACCTCGGCCAGCTGATCCAGCAATTCGGCGACATGCGCATCGAACTCCCGGCGGCAAGCCAGCATGCGCAGTTGGGCTTGTTCCAGCGGTTGTGTCAGCGAATCGGCATAGGCGGCATTGGTCGTCATCGCCGCCACCTTTTCAAAGCGTTTACAGGCTTCCGTGGTCCGCTGTTCATTAACCGTAAGACGATAAAGCAGCAAGGCGTGCTCGTTAATCTTGTTGACCAGCGCGATGGTTTCCTTGGCCAAATCGTTGATGAAATCGGTAATCGGCTGAAAACCCTTGGCCTTTTCGCCGGCCCTGAAAGCAATGGCCTTGGCATTGGCAGCGGCCAGCGAGATTTCCTTGGCCACTTCCATCACGGCGCTTAATTCCGCGGCAATCGAGGCAACCGCCACAAACTGGGATTTGGTTTGGCTTCCACTCATATCATTTGACCTTGGGTTCGAGATGCCGATGTGCTGCTGAAAACGGACTAAGCATAACCGACAACTCGATTGCCTGCATTATCGTTCCTAAGCGGCAGGCTCCTCGACATGATCCGCTAAGGCGTGTAAATCGTAGGATCCGCCACGCCCAAGGCACTGAATCCGGCTGCCCGCAAACGGCAGGCATCGCAACGGCCACAGGCTCTACCTTGTTGATCGGCGGCGTAACACGACACCGTCATCGCGTAATCGACGCCCAAGGCCAAGCCTTGCCGAATGATTTCAGCCTTGCTCAGGGCGATCAACGGCGTATGAATCTGAATCTTATGGCCCTCGACACCGGCCTTGGTGGCCAGATTGGCCATGTCCTGGAAGGCCTTGATGAATTCCGGCCGACAATCGGGATAGCCTGAATAATCCACGGCATTGACGCCGATAAACACATCGTGACTATCCACGACTTCCGCCCAGCCCAGGGCGAACGATAGAAATATGGTATTGCGGGCCGGCACATAGGTCACGGGAATGCCCTGCTGGGGCGACATGGGCACGGCGATGTTCTCATCGGTTAATGCCGAACCGCCAATGCTGCCCAAACCCAGTTTGATGACCTTGTGATCCAGTACGCCGTAGTGTTGGGCTATTTTTTTTGCGGCTTCCAACTCGGCATTATGGCGTTGGCCATAATCGAAACTTAGCGCATAACAGGCATAGCCCTGTTGTTGCGCCAATGCCAGTACAGTGATGGAATCCAATCCGCCGGACAATAAAATGATGGCGGTTTTGGGCTTACCCTTATTTTCCTCGAGCATCGTTCCAAAGATATTTATGCAGTTGAATCTGAAAGCGAACCGGCAACTGATCGGCCAGTATCCGCTCAGCTAATTCCGCGGGCGACATCGTCCCCATCACCGGCGAAAACAACACTTCGCAACGGCCAGGCAAGTAATGTTCTTCAAGTTGTTGTTTCGACCATTGATAATCGGCATCGTCGGCAATCACGAATTTAACCTGATCCCGGTCAGTCAAATATTGGATATTTTCATAGCAATTGCGCTGCATTTCGCCCGAACTGGGGGTTTTCAGGTCCATGACTTTGACGACCCGCCTATCAACCCCGGCTACATCAAGCGCGCCGCTGGTTTCCAGGGAAACCTGGTAGCCGGCATCCAGCAAACTCACCATCAAGGCATTGCAACTAGGCTGAGCCAACGGTTCGCCGCCGGTCACTGTGACATGCCGGGTGTTGTAGCGTTGAACCTGCTCGATGATTTGCAGATGGCTGAGTTTATCGCCGCCGCTAAAAGCATAGGCCGTGTCGCAATAAGAGCAACGTAACGGACAGCCGGTGAGACGAATGAATACGGTGGGAATTCCCACCGTATTGGTTTCGCCCTGCAAGGAATAAAAAATTTCGGTAATGCGTAACAACTGATCCATTCAGCCTATCATTGCGGCATTTGCGCCAGTTTTTTCGACGCCAGATGCGCTGCGGTGCTGCCTGGATAGCTGGTAGTAACGCGAGTCAGGTAATCGCGCGCTTTGGCGATATTTTGCTGATCGAACTCGATATAGCCCAGTTTCAGCAAGGCATCGGGTACCTTGGAGCTATTCGGATATTGGCTGACCACCTTACCGAACGCGGCACGCGCCTTATCGAACTCCCGGTTGATTTTGTAAGCTTCCGCCAACCAATACTGGGCATTATCGGCAAATTCCCCGGCTGGAAAATCGGCCAGCAAAGTTTCGAACATTTTCACGGCCTGAGCATTATGGCCGTTACGTAAGGTGTCGTAAGCCTGCTGATAGCGCTCTTTCTCGTTGCCTTGCGTGGCCGAAGCCGGTGCTGGCGCTGTTGCCGCCGGCTTGGTTTCTACAGCGGCTGCGGGCGCTACCGGGACAGGAGCCGCTTGCGCGGCTGGTGGAGCCGCCGTCGCCGGAGTAGCCGTTGCTGCTGCCGGCTGTTGAGGCGGCGCAGCCTCGGCTTGCGGGGCTGGTGCCGCCGCAGGCGTTGGCTGAGGGGAAGCAGGCGTCAAAGCCTGTACCCTGCCATCCAAATCCGAATACATGTTGCTTTGCTTGCGCTCCAGATCGGCAATGGTTTGCGACTGCTCTTCCACCATGCCTCTCAATTGCTGCACTTCCGACTGCAACTGCTCTAGCCTACCCAACACTTCATAGATAGCATTGTCGGCAGGCGCGGCTGCTTGCGGAGCATAATTTGCCGCTCCCTGGTACCCGGAATTATTGACGGGCAACGCGCCCGCTTCGGCTACAAGGCCAAAGCAGGCGTATAGCGTCAGAAGTGCACGGCCTCTCATTGATAGCCTACTTCCACGCGACGATTTTGTTGCCAAGCAGACTCGCCGCTACCGGATACGGCCGGTTTCTCTTCGCCATAGCTGACTATTTCCAACTGGGCGGCAGTCACGCCTTGTGACTTCATCATTCTTTCCACGGATTTGGCGCGTTGTTCACCCAATGCGATGTTGTATTCGCTGGAGCCTCTTTCATCGGCGTGACCAGCCAGAATCACGTGTTGATTGGGGTGCGACGCCAAATATGAAGCATGGGCGGCAACCACCGGCACATATTCTTGTTTGACTTGACTGCTGTCCAGTTCGAAATAAATGGTTTGTTTTGACAGCGGATTGTTGGGATCGCTGAATTCGGGTCCTAAATGAGAACCGGAACTCATGCCGGATCCGGAACCGAACTGACTGCCTGACATGGAGCCATCACTGAGACCACTGGTCGATGCATCGGTACCCTGGCTGGCATCCGCCAGACCGGCATCTTGTTCGTCGGTTGAGCTACAGCCAGTGGTCAGGAAAACGGCGGTCATCGCCAACGCCAAACAAGTTTTATTAAATTTCATAGATTTTCTCCAACTTTATGTAAGTTTATAAGTAATAGGGATTAATGCGTCTTTTAAGGTGCCCAAGCCGGTTCACGCACCTCACCGCTTTCAAAGGCCAATTTTTGCTGCATGGCGCCATCCGTCGAAACTGCCGACAACACGGATCGACCGCCTTTATTAGCCGCGAACAGCACCATACTACCATTCGGCGCAAAGCTGGGCGACTCGTCGAGATTGCCGTCGGTCAAGACGTTAACGGTACGCGACGCCATGTCCATCACCGCAATCTTATAGCTGCCGCCATTGCCGGTGACCATGGCCAGGCTTCTGCCGTCGGCTGAAAAACGGCCTCTGGCATTGTAATCGCCCTGGAAGGTCAAGCGCGTTGCTTTACCTCCGGAAACCGGAATCAGATAAAGCTGCGGCTTACCGCCTTGATCGGACGTAAAGACGATGGAACTGCCGTCCGGAGACCAGGAAGGTTCGGTATCGATCGCCAAGCTGTTGGTCAGTCGCGTCAAACCTTTATTAGCTAAATTCAACACATAAATATCCGGGCTGCCGTCTTTCGACAAGGTAATCGCTAGGCGGCTACCATCCGGTGAAAATGCCGGCGCGCCGTTGATACCGTGATAGGACGAAACGCTTTCGCGCTGCCCGGTTGCCAAAGTCTGTACGTAAATTTCAGAACGCTTGGTATGGAAAGACACATAGGCAATCTTAGAACCATCGGGCGACCAGGCTGGCGCCATCAAAGGCTCCGGCGACTCGGCGATGGTTCTAGGGTTAAAACCATCGGCATCGGCCACCTGCAACATATATTGCTTGGCACCGCCTCTCGAGCTACTGGTGACATAAGCGATACGGGTGTTGAACGCGCCTTTGCGACCGGTAAGCTTTTCGTAGATCAAGTCGCTGATATGGTGTGCAGCGCGGCGCAACTCGTTGGCGCCAGCCGTCAACCTATACCCCATCAGCAGCTGGCCGTTATGGACGTTGAACAGATGAAACTGGATGTTAAAGCTGCCGCCATTGCCGACTACTTGGCCGATGACCATATAGTCCTGGCCCAGTACCTGCCAATCCTTGAAATTGACACGCTCCGGCTCGCTGGGTTTAGTCAGCATATCTTCTTCGGCCAGCGTCTTAAAAAATCCGCTGCCACCCAAATCGGAACTGACCACATCGGAAATTTTGACATTGCCGACAGTACCTTGTTGAGCAAATGGCACGATGGCAATCGGCACCGCGGTTTGCGAGCCTTTGGTAATTTCGATGGTCAAGCCGGCAGCTTGAGCGACCGATAACAAAGAAGCCAATAAACCGGCAAGTAAGATTCGTGTGACTAAGATCATTCTATTATTTCCGTTTTCGATTATTCCGGTTTAAATACAAACGTAAAAACTCTAAATTCCTGACTGAATAAGGCTTTATCCTGCGGTACCGGCAAAGGCGATGCTTTTCTCACTGCGTTTTCCGCCGAGCGATCAAAAATAGGATCGCCGCTGCTACTGACCACCACGGCTTCCATCACATCGCCACTGGGCAGTAATTTTACCTGAATTGTACATTTTAAGCCTTGCGTCGCGTTGATCGGACGCGTCCAGGCACCTTCCACCTTTCTGGCGATCGCTTGTTTAGCGGAAATGCTGGCCTGTCTATCTGCTTCCGCCTTTGCCGCGGCGGCTGCCGCTGCTTCGGCGGCTTGCCGATCTTTTTCCGCCTTCTCGGCCGCGGCTATTGCTGCTTGTCGTTCTTGTTCGGCTTTAGCCTTTGCCGCCGCTTCGGCCGCGAGCCGTTCTTTCTCGGCCTTCTCAGCCTTTTCCGCAGCCAGCTTGGCCTGGCGATCTTTTTCGGCCTTTTCCGCCGCAATTTTGGCTTGGCGTTCTTTCTCAGCTCGCTCCGCGGCTAATTGTTTTTCCTTATCCGCTTTGGCCTTAGCCTCGGCTTCTGCGGCTTGCCTAGCCTTTTCGGCAGTAAGCGCAGCTTGTTTTTCCTTCTCGGCTTTGGCTTTTTCATCGGCTAATTGCCGTTCCTTTTCAGCTTTAGCCTTGGCTTCCGCTTGCTTTGCTTGCTCTTGGCGCTTGGCTTCCTCGGTCTTTTGTTCCTGAAGCTTTTTTTGCTGTTCCAGAGCTTTTTGTTCTTGCAACTTCTTTTCCTGCTCCAACTTTTTGATTTCGGCTTCCTGCTGCTGTTTCGCCCGCGCTTCTTCGGCCAGTTTTTGCTCCTTCAACTTGGCTTCGCGTTCCACTTCCTGCTGTTTTTGCTTTTCCAGTTGTTTCTGTTTCTCGACTTCTTTTTGCTTTTCCAGCTCCGCCTGTTTCTGTTTTTCGGCGACTTCCTTGGCTTTCTTCTCTTCCAGAGCTTGCCGTTCCTTGGCCTCCTCTAACTTTTTTTCCTCTTCCTTGCGCTTGGCCGCAAGCTGTTCCTGCATTTTCTTTTCTTCTAATGCCTGTTGTTTACGCTTCTCGGCGGCTTCCTGGATTTTCTGCTCCTCGAGCACGCGCTGCTCCTTCGCTTGCTGCAACTTTTTCTCTTCAGCTTTCCTGGCGTTTTCCAGTTGCTCTTGGTGCTGCTGTTCGGCTTGATGCTTGTTTTCCTCGTTCTGCTTCAAGCGCTCAGCTTCCGCATCGATTTCCGAGCCATCCAGCACGGTGGCTTCAATAATGTCCGCCGGCGGCGCGGTTTGAGCCGTGTCGCTATCGGTCAAAAAGCTGATGCTGAACGCCAGCACGATCAGTATATGTAGGACGACCGCCAACACAAACGAGGGTCTAAAACTTTTCATGGCGTTATCTTGATTTACTGTCGGGCGGAGGCGCGGTCATCAAGCCGACCTTGGGGGCACCGGTTTTCTTCAGCTCAACCATCACCTTGACGATACTGCCATAATCGACCTCATGGTCTCCGCGCACATAGAGCTGGGCTTTGGGATTATTTCTGAATACCGCCGCGACTCGGGTTTTGACGGTTTCGACGTCGACAGGCACATCGGCCTCTTCGTCGCCGTTGCCTATATCTACATACAAACTGCCGTCTTTCTTGATGGAAACGATCACCGGCGCCTGATCCTGCAGATCGACCGACTCGGCCTCGGCTTGCGGCAATTCGACGTCGACGCCGGTCTGCACCAGCGGCGCGGTGATCATGAAGATCATCAATAGCACGAAGGTAACGTCGATATACGGTACGACATTGATTTCAGCCATTACCCCGCGCTTTTTACGCGATCTGCGATTACTGCCACCTACATTCATTTGCTGTGCGCCTGTCTTTGCAAGAGAACCACGAATTCGTCGACGAACAATTCATAACGGCCGGCCAATCGATCCAGGCGCGTGGAGAAACGGTTGTAGGCAATTACCGCCGGTATCGCCGCAAACAAACCGATCGCGGTGGCGATCAAGGCCTCGGAAATACCGGGAGCAACGTTCGCCAAAGTCGCATTTTTGATTTCGCCCAGCGCTCGAAACGAGTTCATGATCCCCCAGACGGTACCGAACAAGCCGATGTAGGGACTGGTCGAACCGACGGTCGCCAGGAACGGCAAGGTTTCATCCAGCCTATCCAGCTCGCGTGCCAGTTCGATGCGCATCGCCCGCTGGGCGCTTTCCACCTGAATCGCCGGCTCAACGTCGCCTTTCTGCCGCATCCGGGCAAATTCCCGGTAACCGGCCAGGAAGATTTTTTCGATGCCTTCCGGTTCGAAACGGTCGCTGGACATTTTTTTATACAACTCGGCCAAACCTAAACCCGACCAAAACTCTTCCTCAAAATCGTCGGTGATTTCGATGGCCTGCTTGAGTTCCTTGCGTTTGGAAAAGATGAAAGTCCAGGATGCGACCGATGCCGACAACAATATGAACATGACGAACTGAACGACGACGCTGGCTTCTTTGACTAGCGTCAGGATGGATAAATCGGTATTCATTAGGTTAAATGTTCCAAGATTTCAATGGGAATAAGTTTAGGTTTCATGCTTAGGGCATCGAGACAGACTATTCGAATCGCACCGTTACACAACACCTCTTGCCGACGAGTAATCGTTTGTTCAAATGTGAGGTTGGTTTTCTTGAATTCAATGACCTTAGCACTGACCTCGATCATTTCATTAAAGCGAGCCGGTTTTAAATAGTCGATCTTCACAGAACGGACTACGAAGAGCACATTTTGTTCAGCCAACAAGCTGTCTTGCTCAAAACCTAAGCTGCGCAGCATTTCGGTTCTGGCCCTTTCAAAAAACTTTAAGTAATTGGCGTAAAACACCACGCCACCGGCATCGGTATCTTCGTAATACACCCGAACCGGCCAGTTAAATTCTTTCATTCGTCTCTTAACGAATTATTAATGATCAAAAATATCATCGGTGCCGGATTGCCGGCTGGGAGCTTGCAAGCCAAAATGGCTATAAGCCTTGTGCGTCACCACCCGCCCCCTGGGAGTGCGCATGATAAAACCTTGCTGCAATAAATAAGGTTCCAGCACGTCCTCGACCGTACCACGCTCCTCACTGATGGCCGCAGCCAAAGTATCCAGACCGACCGGCCCGCCCTGGAAATGCTCGATCATCGCCATCAACAATTTACGGTCCAGCATATCGAAACCATGTTGGTCGATATTCAGCATGGCCAAAGCCTGATTGGCAATGTCGCGGGTCACGCTGCCGTCGCCTTTAACCTCGGCAAAATCGCGCACCCTGCGCAGCAAACGGTTGGCGATTCTCGGCGTGCCTCGCGACCGGCAGGCAATTTCGTCAGCGCCGCCACTATCCATGGCTATTCCGAGCATACTGGCCGAGCGTGAGACTATAGCCGCCAGCTCCTCGACGCTGTAAAATTCAAGACGCTGGACGATACCAAAACGATCCCGCAACGGCGAAGTCAGCAGTCCCGCTCTCGTGGTTGCACCTATCAAGGTAAAAGGCGGCAAATCCAGCTTGATCGACCGCGCAGCCGGGCCTTCGCCTATTATAATATCAATTTGGTAGTCTTCCATAGCCGGATACAGCACCTCTTCGACCGCCGGGCTGAGTCTATGGATTTCATCGATGAACAACACATCATGCGCTTGCAGATTGGTCAGCAAGGCCGCCAGATCGCCGGCCTTGTCCAGCACCGGCCCCGAAGTCTGGCGAATATTGACATTCATTTCGGTAGCGACGATGTTGGCCAAGGTCGTTTTTCCCAAACCCGGAGGCCCGAAGATCAGCACATGATCCAGCGCTTCGGCACGCGTTACCGCGGCCTGAATAAATATCTCCATCTGTAGCCGCAATTCCTTTTGGCCGACATAATCCTTCAAGCGTTTGGGGCGAATCGCCCTATCCTGGCGCTCTTCGTCGTTATTGCCTTGAGCGGTAATCAAGCGATCGGTTTCGATCATTTAATCGCACCCCGCAAAGCCTGACGTATGATGTCTTCGCAGCTTTTATCTTCCGCCGCAATTGCTTGCACCATCCGCGCCGCATCCTGTGGCTTGTATCCCAATGCGCATAATGCGCTCACGGCTTCCTGCTTGGGACTGCCTGCCATGGTTGCCGAGGCGCTGGAAGCTTGATTCTGTGCCGACACGCCGTTCAATTCCGGAAGCCGACCGCGCATTTCGATAATCAATCGTTCGGCGGTTTTCTGGCCAACGCCGGGCAAGCGTACCAAGCCCTTAACATCGTTATCGCCGACGCAACGATAAAACTCTTCGACGCTTTGTCCGGACAATATTGTCAAAGCCAGTTTTGGACCGACACCGTTAACCTTGATCAAGGTTCTAAACAACATACGTTCGGTTTCACTGGCGAAGCCGAACAAGATGTGAGCATCCTCCCTGACGACCAAATGCGTGTGCAGCTTAACCTCTTCCCCTAGCCCCGGCAGGTCATAGAAAGTAGTCATCGGCGCTTCCACTTCGTAGCCGACGCCATGCACATCCAGCAATAGCTGCGGGGGCGCTTTGTGTATCAATTTGCCGCGTAAAAACCCAATCACGAAATCGCCTGCTGCAATCGTTTGGCGGTTTCCTGATAATGGCAATGGCATAGGCCGATCGCCAATGCATCGCTGGCGTCGATTTGCATTTCGCCCTGAATACTTAACAAGATTTTCACCATGTGTTGAACTTGATGCTTTTCGGCACTGCCCTTACCCACCAGCGCCTGCTTGACTTGGCGAGCCGCATATTCAAAAACGGGAAGCTTCTGATTCATGGAAGCACAAATCGCCGCACCGCGAGCCTGTCCCAACTTCAATGCCGAGTCGGCGTTTTTATGCATAAAAACTTGCTCTATGGCCATTTGCCCGGGCTGGTACAAGGCAATCACTTCCGTGACTCCATCAAAAATCTGTTTGAGACGCTCGGGAAATTCCTCCGCTTTTACACGAATACAGCCACTGGCCACATAGCGGATGCCGCGCGGCGTAGTCTCCACTACCCCGTATCCGGTGATGCGCGAGCCGGGGTCTATACCTAAAATTCTGGTCAACAGTGTATTAATACGGGTGATTTAAGCGGGGGATTAAGCATCGAGCATCGCCATGATGTCGTCGCTGATGTCGGCATTGGAATACACATCCTGCACATCATCCAGATCTTCCAGCCTGTCGATCAGTTTCAGCATTTTTTCAGCCGCGTCGGCATCCAGTTCGGTTTTGACGTCGGCATGCATCGTCACTTCGGCATTTTCCGGCTCGAAACCGGCGGCAACCATCGCTTCCTTGACGGCCAGATAATCTTCCGGCGTGGTGAACACATCGATGGATCCATCCTCATTGGTGACGACATCCTCGGCGCCGGCTTCCATCGCCGCCTCCATGATCGCATCCTCATCGACTTCACCGGAATAGCTGATAATGCCGGCCTTACGGAACAGGTAGGCGACCGAACCGTCGGTACCCAAATTGCCACCGGCCTTGGAAAACGCGTGCCTGACATCGGCCACGGTACGATTGCGATTATCGGTCAAACAATTCACCATCACCGCCGTACCGCCAGGACCATAGCCTTCGTAACGCACTTCTTCGTAGACCACGCCATCGACCGCACCTATGGCCTTTTTGATGGTATTGTCGATCGTATCGCGCTTCATGTTGGCGCCCAGCGCCTTATCGATCGCGGTACGCAAACTTGGGTTATTGGACGAGTCGCCACCGCCCGCTCCTTTGGCGGCAACGCTGATTTCCCTGATCAGTTTGGTAAAAATCTTGCCGCGTTTTGCGTCCTGAGCGCCTTTACGATGCTTGATGTTAGCCCACTTGCTGTGCCCTGCCATTGTCTCTCTCTGAAGCTTTTAAAAAACCATGAATTTTATCATCGTGCCGAGGACTTATCGACCCATCATATGCAAACGCTGAACAAATCCATTGAATGACAAAGAGTTTTTGGCATATTCCCACACATATCGAGAATCAATGGCCGTCTACAACACATACGGCAGTATGGCCGTTAAGGAAGACTCGGCGACATAGCGGTCCGCTTGCTCTTCAACAAGCGGCCGCTTGACCACTCCGCCAAAACCAATCATAAATGCTCCGGCCAGTTTGGCCTCGAGATCGGTCTTGCCGTCGCCAACCATTACCAACGATGAACTTGTCAGCCTGATTTTTCTGCAAATTCTAGCCTTACCGCCGTTAACCGCCAACGGAGAATGCCGGGCAAAATCCTGATAATGTCCGTCGGCATCGAAAATCACATCGACCGCATGCACATGGTCTTCGGGGATGTCCAGATAGTCGGCCAATGGCAAAATCGCCTGCCGTAAACCACCGCTGATGATATGAATCTTTTTATTATTTGCCTGCAAGGTCTTGATAGTTTCTACAACACCGTCAACCAATTCGGCAATATATAATGCAGCCAGCCAATCTATCGCCGCTTTATCCGGCTTGATTAGCGCCAGCCGATTTGCATAAACATCCTCCAGCGCCAATTCACCGTTCATCGCCGCGTCGGTCAAAGCCGCCACTTGCTCGAACAGACCATTACGCCGAGCCAATTCATCTATGCCTTCGATCCTGCTTAAGGTGCTATCGCAGTCGAAGCAAACCACATCAAAACTCATAATACTATTAATCTCGCTGTCTGCACCGCCGGTACATCGCATACCGCCTTGAGCAACTGTTCATTTAACGGATCGGAAACACTGATCACCATCATCGCCAATTGCTGCTCGTCGGCGATACTGACTTGCATGCGGGTGATATTGATGTTGGATGCCCCCAAGATAGAACTGATCGCCGCTATCACTCCCGGCTTGTCATGATGCCGCGTGATCAATAACGCCCCTTCCGGCACTACTTCAATTTCGAAATGATTGATACTGACCAGACGCGGATGCTGATCGCCTAATAAGGTACCCGACAACGAAACCGATTTGTCGGCACAATGCCCTGTGATTTTGATCAAGGATTGATAGCCTTCCGATTCCTCTGTTTGCGATTCGATCAGGGCGATGCCTTGGCGTTTGGCGATGTTTTCGACATTGACCCGATTGACAGGCGTATCAAACTGTCCGGCCAACAAGCCGACCATAGCTTCGGTGGAAATAGGCCGAATTTTTGCCTGGGCAGCCTTACCGAAAACAGCAACTTCAAGTTTTTCAATGGGTTGATCGATCAATCCCACCAACACCTTACCGAGAATATGGGCAAGATTCATAAAAGGCTGGGCTTTTTTCAACTCATCCGCCGACAGTCTCGGCAAATTTAAGGCATTGATGGCTTCTCCGGTCTGCAGATATTTCACCACCTGCCGGGCAATCTCGACACTGACCGCCACCTGCGCTTCCTTGGTTGAAGCGCCCAAATGCGGCGTGAATACGATATTATCCAGGCTTAACAACGGCGAATCTTTTGGCGGCTCCTGCTCGTAGACATCCAAAGCCGCGCCGGCGATGCGGCCATCTTTCAGCGCTTCGTATAGCGCGCCTTCGTCGACCAAACCGCCGCGGGCACAATTGATCAAGCGCGCGGATTTTTTCATCATCGCCAACTGTTCGCGACCTATAATATTTTTGGTTTTTTCCAATAGCGGACAGTGCAGTGTTAGATAATCGGCTCGTTTAAGTAACGTTTCAAGATCGACCATTTCGGCACCGTACTGCGTGAATATATCGGGCGCTACAAACGGATCAAACGCAATCACGCGCATCCCCAAACCATTACCACGTTGCGCGACTATCCGGCCAATCGTGCCAAAACCGAGAATCGCCAATGTTTTATGAGTAATTTCAGCGCCCATCAACTTGGAACGCTCCCACTTGCCTTCCTTGACGGATTGATTGGCAACAGACAAATTGCGGCTTAAGGAAAAAATATGGGCGATGGCCAGTTCAGCAGTGGTAGTGGCATTGGCATCGGGCGTATTCATGACGATGATACCTTGCTCCATGGCCACATCGAGATCGACATTATCAACACCGATCCCGGCCCGGCCAACCACTTTCAGATTCCTAGCCGCCTTTAAAACTTTAGCGGTAACTTGCGTATCGCTACGAATCAACAGTGCATCGTATTCTGGGATAATTTCGCACAATGCGGCTTCGTTTAGACCGGTTTGAATGTGAATCTGAATGCCTTCCTGTTCATTCAAAAAATTTATGCCGTCATCTGCGAGTTTGTCGGAAATCAGTATCTTTTTCATCGTCAGGAATGGAATGGTTGGCAACAGCGGGCATTCTAGCAGCTTTGTTATAATCGCCGTCATTGGCGTTCCCGACAAATAGCTGGATTTTTAACCGCTTATGAAAATAAAACAAAAATTGGGTATTTTTTTTATCGTTAGCCTATTAGCTATAGCCGCATGGTATTGGCAAACTCAAACATTGCCGCCGGCGCCTAATGCCGTATTTAAAACCATCAAAGGTGAAACAATCACATTAGCTGAATTGAAAGGCAAACCGATACTGGTCACATTTTGGGCAACTGATTGCCCCGGCTGCATAGAAGAAATCCCTCATTTAATTAGCTTGCATCAGCAATTCGGCAAACAAGGTTTAACCATAATTGCAGTAGCGATGCACTATGACCCGCCCAATCATGTTCTTGCCATGGCCACAGACAAAAAGCTGCCTTACGCTGTTGTACTTGACCCAACCGAAGAACACTCCAAAGCTTTTGGTAAGGTTCAATTAACCCCTACTTCATTCCTGATTAACCGGGAGGGTTTGATAGTCATGCAAAATGTTGGGGCATTCGATCTATCAGAAATGCAAGAACGGCTCAAACAGATTTAATCATTGGATTTGCCAATCCCAACATCAAAAAATCATATCTCGACGCGGAAGTTTTCACGTCCTCAGTTCCCAAGCACATCAGAATTAATCCTTGTAGCATTCTTTCCAACGATTTTGCCTATTTACCAGAGCGAGACGAGGCGATATTGAGGGATTGGATCGCGAAGCCGTATAACATCTAAGCTTGGTGGGGCTTCAGGCTATCAGAGCCGCCGATTATTACAGCCTTTGATCATGCTGTAAGCCACACGCTCC
>Ga0208265_100159_pt1 | contig 42467 bp, 39 predicted proteins | sample LakWasMet44_HOW7_2_FD_183882 | JGI IMG/M metagenome (GOLD analysis project Ga0208265, IMG submission 183882) | Freshwater sediment methanotrophic microbial communities from Lake Washington under simulated oxygen tension - Sediment Metagenome... | ecosystem: Environmental > Aquatic > Freshwater >... | reverse complement strand
GGATGTCCACCAGCAACAGCTACAGGAACTATCACGGTTACACCATTGAATACCATTGCAGCAGGAACAAGCCAAACGATTTGTATCAACAGTGCAATAACTAATATTACATTAGCAACAACCGGAGCAACCGGAGCTACCTTTACTGGCTTACCAGCAGGAGTTACAGGTTCATGGGCTGGAAACGTAGCTACAATAAGTGGAACTCCAACAGCAAGTGGTACTTTCAACTATACTGTTACTACAACAGGCGGATGTCCACCAGCAACAGCTACAGGAACTATCACGGTTACGCCATTGAATACCATTGCCGCGGGAACAAACCAAACGGTTTGTATCAACAGTGCAATAACTAATATTACATTAGCAACAACTGGAGCAACTGGAGCTACCTTTACTGGCTTACCAGCAGGAGTTACAGGTTCATGGGCATCTAACGTTGTTACTATCAGTGGAACACCAACAGCAAGTGGTACTTTCAACTATACAGTTACTACAACAGGTGGATGTCCACCAGCAACAGCTACAGGAACTATCACGGTTACGCCATTGAATACCATTGCAGCAGGAACAAACCAAACGGTTTGTATCAACAGTGCAATAACTAATATTACATTAGCAACAACCGGAGCAACCGGAGCTACCTTTACTGGCTTACCAGCAGGAGTTACAGGTTCATGGGCTGGAAACGTTGTTACCATCAGTGGAACTCCAACAGCAAGTGGTACTTTCAACTATACTGTTACTACAACAGGCGGATGTCCACCAGCAACAGCAACAGGAACTATTACGGTTACGCCATTGAATACTATTGCCGCGGGAACAAACCAAACGGTTTGTATCAACAGTGCAATAACTAATATTACATTAGCAACAACCGGAGCAACCGGAGCTACCTTTACTGGCTTACCAGCAGGAGTTACAGGTTCATGGGCATCTAACGTTGTTACCATCAGTGGAACACCAACAGCAAGTGGTACTTTCAACTATACAGTTACTACAACAGGTGGATGTCCACCAGCAACAGCAACGGGAACTATCACAGTTAGTGTGCCAAATACAGCAACAATTAGTTATCCGCAACCTCAATATTGTGTTAGCTCTTCTAATGTATCAGCTACTTTATCAGGTACAGGAAACTATTTAGGAAGTACTTATAGTGCTAGTCCTGCAGGATTATCTATTAATAGCACAACAGGTGAAATCAATCCAAGTGCTAGTAGTCCAGGTATTTATACAGTTAGTTATTTAGTTCCAGCATCTGGTCCATGTGCTTCTTATTTTGTTTCTACTACGATTACTATAACGCCTTTACCAACTGTTATCGCAATAAATTCAAATCCAACATTTTGTTCAGGAGGCACAACTAACATTCAGTTAAGTAGTAATGTTCCAGGAGCGATTTTCTCATGGACAGTAACCGGAGGAAATGTTTTAGGAGCAGCAGGAGGAATAGGTAATTCAATTAATCAACTGTTAACTGTTAGTCCAGGGACTACAACAACAGTAGAAGTTGTCTATACAGTTATTGCAGAAGCAAATGGTTGTGCAGGTATACCAACTCAAATTCGAGTTCAAGTTAACCCTATTCCTGATGTAATAATTGCTAGTAGTCCATCGCCAATTTGTTCAGGAGAAACTACTAATATTTCGTTTACAGGAACCATTCCAGGAACTGTGTTTAGCTGGGTAATAACTAATATTACTGGATTAGCAGGAGCTTCTAATGGAACAGGAACAAGTATTCAACAGACTTTAACAACAACGGGATTATCACAAGGAAGTGTTACGTATGAAGTTACTCCAACGTTCAATGGATGTGTAGGAACACCACAAACGGTAACGATTTTAGTTAATCCACGCCCAGAGTTGTTTGCTAATCCAACGCATCCACCTTTATGTAGTGGTGTTCTTTCAACTAACATATTTGTATCATCTTTTAATGCTGGAACTATTTTCAATTGGACAGTAAATGCCGTTGGAGTTGATGGAGCAACTGCAGGAAGTGCACCTGGACCAACTTATACTATTATCCAAAATTTAACTACTTCAGTAGATAATGTAGCGGGTTATGTAGATTATACAATTACTCCAACTGCTGCAGGATGTTCAGGTACACCAATAGTAGTAAGGGTATATGTGAATCCGTTACCAAAACCAGTTTTAACTGATGGAGCGATTTGTGTGGATGAATTTGGAGTTCCATTCCAATCGTACACATTAGATTCTGGTTTAGATAATGCTACTTATGATTTTGTATGGTATTTCAATGGAGTAGCTATTCCAAATTCAAACAATGCTACTTATGCTGCAAATGCGGTAGGTACGTATGGTGTAATTGCTACAAATAGCATTACGAATTGTGTTTCTTCAGATGTTACAACTATGGTAACTGCAAATGTTACATCAGTAACACCAGCGGCAAGTATGACTGTAACCCAAAGTGCTTATTTTAGTGGAAATGCCACTTTAACAGTGAATATAACAGGTGGAAGCGGAACACTAATGTATTCATTAGATGAAGGAACTTTACAATCTTCCAATGTGTTTACTAATGTAAGTTCTGGACCTCATACTATAACCGTAGTTGATACACAAGGATGTACTTATTTAACTTATACATTATTGGTGATTGATTATCCTCATTATTTTACACCAAATGGAGATGGTATCAATGATGGTTGGTTTATCGCTGGTTTACAAGATACCGATGTAATCTACATCTTTGATAGATACGGAAAACTAATCAAACAGTTGAGAGGTGTTGAGTTTTGGGATGGTACTTACAACCAAGAAAACCTTCCTTCGACCGATTACTGGTTCACTGTTGATTATTTAGAGAACGGAGCTAAGAAACAATTCAAAGCACACTTCTCATTAAAACGATAATTAAATATTTAAAACAAAAAAAGCGGTACTTAGTGCCGCTTTTTTTTTGTAAAATCTAAGACTTAAGGATAAAAAAAAGAGTCCGAATACGTGGACTCTTTTTTATTATAATTTTATATTGAATTATAACTTGTTGTAAACAGCTATTGCTTCTTTTAAAATTTGAACAGATTTAATCAAATCGTCTTTTTTCAATACATAAGCAATACGAACTTCGTCTAAACCAATATTTGGTGTTGAATAAAATCCTGCGGCTGGAGCAACCATAACGGTTTCACCATTTAAATCATAAGATTCTAATAACCATTGTGCAAATTTATCTGCATTATCAATTGGTAATTTAGCGATGCAATAAAATGCTCCTTTTGGAGTCGCTACTTTAACTCCTTCAATTTTGTTTAATTCTGTTATAAGAGTATCTCTACGATCTTTATATTCTGAAATAACATCATCAAAGTAACTTTGAGGAGTTTCCAATGCAGCTTCACTAGCAATCTGAGCATAAGTAGGAGGGCTTAAACGAGCCTGAGCAAATTTCATTGCTGTTGCCATTACTTCTTTGTTTTTAGAAACAATACAACCAATTCGAGCTCCACACATACTATAACGTTTAGAAACCGAATCAATCATAATAGCGTTCTCTTCTAAACCAGGAACATTCATTACTGAAAAATGTTTGTCACCATCATAAATAAACTCACGGTAAACTTCGTCAGCAATTAAGAATAAATCATGTTTCTTAACTATTTCTGCTAATTTTAAAATTTCTTCTTGAGAATATAAGTAACCTGTTGGATTACCTGGATTACAAATTAAGATTGCTTTTGTTTTTGGTGTAATTAACTTTTCAAAAGCCTCGATTGGAGGTAAAGCAAATCCAGTTTCAATTCCCGAAATTACAGGAACTACATGCACACCAGAAGCTGTTGAAAATCCGTTGTAATTAGCATAAAAAGGTTCAGGGATAATAATTTCATCACCTGCATCCATTGTACTTCCCATAGCAAAAAGTAATGCTTCAGAACCACCAGTTGTAATGATGATATCTTGAGTATCTATAGGTAACCCATGATTTTTATAGTATTGAGAAAGTTTAGTTCTGTAACTTTCAAAACCTGCAGAATGACTGTATTCAAGAACTGAAATATCAGCTTTTTTTACAGCTTCTAAAGCAACTTCTGGTGTTTTAATATCAGGTTGCCCAATATTTAAGTGATATACTTTATGACCTTTTTTCTTAGCAATTTCAGCATAAGGTACCAATTTTCTAATTGGTGATTCTGGCATTTGTTGGCCTTTAATGGAAACTTTTGGCATAATCTGTTTTTTAAAGATGCACAAAATTGCAATTTTTTTTGTGATATAACTAAAAACGGATACTAAAAAATGTTAAAAACATAAAAGTGAAGTCTTAATTTCTTACATTTAGGTTATAAATTTTTAGATGAGAAAGATTATTCAAATAGTATTTTTATTCATGGTTACTGTAACGCTTCAGTCGCAGTCTAGTTTTAATTGGAATTCAAAAAAGAATACAATTAAAATTCCTTTTGAACTTACTCATAATCTTATTATTGTTGATGTTGGTTTTAACGGAGTTCCTCTCAAAATGATTGTAGATACGGGTTCAGATAGGAGCATGTTGTTTAGTTTTCCAGAAAATGATTCTTTAGTTTTAAACCAAACGGATAAAATAGAAGTTAGAGGTGTTGGAAATGATCAGTCGATTATTGCTTATCTTTCTAAAAATAATACATTAAAAATCAATGAACTTGAAGATAGTAATTTTGAGATTTTATTAATTCCTGATCAAGAAATTACTTTGATTAATAAAATAGGATTACCAATTAATGGTATTTTAGGAAGCACTTTTTTTAAACAGTATGTTACGAAAATTGATTATGATAAAAAGTGCATAACATTGTTTAAAAATAGTAGGAAACAAATTGATAAAGCAAGAAGAAATATGTCGAAATGTAAGGTTGAGATTGATGAAAATAAGCCTTATGTGTCAATTAATACCGAATTGGAAGGCAAGGAAGCAACTTTAAAACTATTATTTGATACGGGTTTGGGTGAAGGCTTGTGGCTTTTTGAAAATGATAAAATTAAATGCTCTAATTTTTATATCAACGATGTTTTAGGGAGAGGATTATCTGGGGATATTGAAGGAAAAAAAGCCAGAATAAAAAATGTTGTACTTTCAAATTATGAATTTAAAAACGTTATTGTTTCTTATCCTGACAGTGTCTTCTTTAAAAGAATTAGCATTTATAGCAATAGAAATGGTTCACTAGGTGGCGAAGTAATAAAGCGATTCAATTGGGTACTGGATTATAAGAATAGTGATTTTTATTTTCAAAAAAATAGAGCTTATGATTTACCATTCAATTACAATATGTCTGGAATTGAAGTACAACATTTTGGTTTTCAATGGGTGAAGGAAGGGATTAATGTAAATTCCGCAATTGGACTTCTAAACTTAGACGAATTTTATTTTGAAAAAGGAGGCGATAGGAATAAGTATAAATATGAATTAAAACCAATTTTTGAAATCTATAGCATTAGGAAAGATTCTCCCGCAGCTATAGCAGGACTCAAAGTAGGTGATAAAATCATTAAACTTAACAATAAAGGGATTAATCAATTATCCATTCAGAATATAACTGATGTATTTCAATCGGAAGATGGAAAATTAATTACAATTATAATTGAACGTAAAAATGAACAAATTACTTTTAAGTTTAATTTAAAAAAAATCCTATAAAAAAAAGTCCCAACTAAATTGGGACTTTTTATTTATGAATTTGGAAATGTTTTCTTTTTTACTAACGGACTAATTTCTTCCTTAACAATTACCGTTCCTTTAATTCGTAACGGAACCATACCATTTGGTTTGTTTACCGCATTACTTTCAATCGTAATGGTTTTACTAATAGGACCCGGATTCATGTTATACTGAACTTTAATTTGACTTTTTGCGCCAGGTGCAATTGGTTCTTTTGGCCATTCAGGCACGGTACAACCACAGCTCGATTTTGCATTGGAAATAATCAGTGGAGCATCACCAGTATTTGTGAATTCAAAAATTCTAATTCCATCATCTTTTCCTTTTTCTACCTCACCATAGTTGATGGTTTCTTCTTTAAATTCAATCTTTGGACCCGTTTGAGCAAAAGAAGCCATCCCAACTAATACAGTTAAATAAACAAGTAATTTTTTCATCATCTTATAAATTAATAGGTTGTTGTAAAAATAATTAAATATAAGCAACCAACAAACTACTCCTAACATTTTTTTTATTTTCGTTATATAGTTACTTTTGCAATTAGTAAAACAAAAAGCATACCAAAGTAAGTTTTGGAATGTTAAAACGAACGATTCAACCGTTCAACGATTCAACAATTAAACAAGAAAAAAATATAATGATTCCTGCACAATTCAACGCTAAAGAAGTAGAACAAAAGTGGTACGACTACTGGATGAAAAACGATTATTTTACATCCAAACCCGACCACAGAACGCCGTACACCATTGTAATTCCGCCACCAAACGTAACGGGAGTCTTACATATGGGACACATGTTGAATAACACCATTCAAGATGTATTAATTCGTCGTGCGCGTTTAAAAGGGTTCAACGCTTGTTGGGTGCCAGGAACCGACCATGCCTCAATTGCAACCGAAGCGAAAGTAGTAGCGAAGTTAAAAGAAGAAGGCATCAATAAAAACGATTTAACACGCGAAGAATTCCTAAAACACGCTTGGGATTGGACCGAAAAATACGGAGGAACCATCTTAGAGCAATTAAAACAATTAGGTTGTTCTTGCGATTGGAGTCGTACTAAGTTTACGATGGATGACGATATGTCAGCATCGGTAATTCACTCATTTGTAGATTTATACAACAAAGGTTTGATTTACCGCGGTTACCGAATGGTAAACTGGGATCCAGAAGCTAAAACTACCTTATCAGACGAAGAAGTAATCTTTGAAGAACGTCAAGGAAAATTATATTTCATCAAATATAAAATCGAAGGTTCAGAAGATTTCTTAACCGTTGCAACGACTCGTCCAGAAACAATTTTTGGAGATACTGCAATCTGTATCAATCCAAATGACGAACGTTTTTCGCATTTAAAAGGGAAGAAAGCAATCGTTCCAATTTGTGGTAGAGTAGTGCCAATCATCGAAGACGAATATGTTGATGTAGAATTCGGTACAGGTTGTTTAAAAGTAACGCCTGCTCACGATACAAACGATAAAACGTTAGGTGATAAACACAATTTAGAAATCATCGATATTTTCAATGAAGATGCGACTTTGAATTCTTTCGGATTGCATTATCAAGGAAAAGACAGATTTGTTGTTCGTGAAGAAATTGCGAAAGAATTAGAAACAATCGGAGCGTTAGCAAAAACCGAAACGCATTTGAATAAAGTAGGAACTTCTGAAAGAACGAAAGCGGTAATCGAACCAAGATTATCGGACCAATGGTTCTTAAAAATGGAAGATTTAGTAAAACCTGCTATCAAAGCCGTTTTAGAATCAGACGAAATCAAATTGTATCCAAGCCGTTTTAACAATACTTACGCGCATTGGTTAAACAACATTCGCGATTGGAATATCTCACGCCAATTGTGGTGGGGACAACAAATTCCGGCTTACTATTTTGGTGATGGAAAAGAAGATTTTGTAGTAGCAGAAAACATCGAAAAAGCAGTTGAACTTGCGAAAGTAAGAACAGGAAATGCACAGCTTCAGGCTTCTGATTTAAAACAAGATGCTGACGCTTTAGACACTTGGTTTTCTTCATGGTTATGGCCAATGGCGGTTTTTGGAGGTGTTTTAAATCCAGAAAGTGAAGATTTTAAATATTATTATCCTACCAATGATTTAGTTACGGGTCCAGATATTTTATTTTTCTGGGTAGCGCGTATGATTATTGCAGGTTATGAATATGCAGGCGAAAAACCATTTTCAAACGTATATTTAACAGGATTGGTTCGCGACAAACAAGGTCGTAAAATGTCGAAATCTTTAGGAAATTCGCCTGAACCGCTTGGATTAATTGAAAAATTTGGTGCTGATGGAGTTCGTGTAGGATTGTTATTGAGTGCTTCGGCAGGAAATGATATTTTATTCGACGAAGAATTATGCAACCAAGGAAAAGGATTTTCGAATAAAATTTGGAACGCTTTCAAACTAATAAAAGGTTGGGAAGTAGCGGATATTGCACAACCAGAATCTTCAAAAGTTGCGATTGAATGGTACGAAGCGAAGTTGCAACAAACCTTAGCCGAAATCGAAGATAACTTTGATAAATACAGATTATCAGACGCGTTAATGGCGATTTACAAATTGGTTTGGGACGATTTTTGTTCGTGGTTCTTAGAAATGATCAAACCAGGTTACCAACAGCCTATCGACCGCGCTACGTTTGAAAAAGCGATTGAAATGTTAGAAGCGAACTTGAAATTATTACATCCATTCATGCCGTTTTTAACGGAGGAAATTTGGCATCACATTGCAGAAAGAACGCCAGAACAAGCGTTGATAGTAGGGGAATGGCCAAAAGCTAAAGCATTTGACGAAAAATTAATTACGGATTTTGATTTCGCAACCGAAGTAATTTCTGGAATTAGAACGATTCGTAAAGACAAAAACATTCCGTTTAAAGATGCGATGGAATTAAAAGTGGTAAACAACGAAAAAGCGTCAACCTATTTTGATTCTGTAATTCAGAAGTTAGGAAACTTGACGACTTTAGAATATGTTGCGGATAAAGTAGATGGTGCGTTATCGTATCGTGTGAAATCGAATGAATATTTTATTCCAATTACAGGAAACATCGATGTAGAAGCAGAAATTGCAAAATTAACCGAAGAGTTAAACTACACCAAAGGATTCTTACGCTCGGTGCAAGTTAAGTTATCAAATGAAAAATTTGTTAATAATGCTAAACCTGAAGTAGTAGAAAGTGAACGCAAAAAAGAAGCCGATGCTTTAGCCAAAATTGCAACTTTAGAACAAAGTTTAGCGAGTTTGAAATAGTATTTTGTCATTCTGAACTCGTTTCAGAATCTAAAATAAAAATCCCGAGTGTGAGCTCGGGATTTTTTTGTTTTATAAATACGGATTTTCTAATGTTAACATTACTTACGGAAGTTATTTCTATATAAATAAAATTTTTGATTATCTTTCAAGTTAGTTTTTGGCTTTAATTTTAAAGTTATTTCATTAGTTTTTTTAAAAGGCTTTAAATCGCTTATTTTTGCAATTGATAATTCTCCTTCGATTTTTTGTACAATAATTCTATCGGATTTACGAAACCATATTTTTTTGACATTGGTAAAGCCAATTATATTACCAGGGAAAACTCTAACATTTTCAAACTCAATTGAATTATAATTTATTGCATATTTTAGCTTTTCTTGTTCAATATCAAATTTTAATATTTGGTAAAGAGATTTAAAATACCTTTCAATGAAATCGACATAATCAGGAAATTCTGAAATGTCTAAAATATTATTAAGAGAACCATGAGCTATTTCATTTCTTCGGTCTACAATATCATCAATTTTATGATATTTATTTTCTGATGAAATATTTTTAAAATCTGTTAATTGATTGAACTGTTGCTCAATATTGATATCAATTTGCTTAAAAAGTTCGCAAATTTTCGAATGCTTTAGATTTCCAGATAGTAAAGTAAAAGAAGGATAATTTATAGTATAAGGATTAAGGTTTGTTAAGCAACTATTCAAATTTGTAATAATATCTTCAGCATTTAAACCATGATATTTATGGTGTTTGTTTTCAATTACTTTTAAAGTTAAATTAGCTGAATTTATTAGATTAGTTTCTTTTATTTTTTGTTTTAATTCATTATAATGAGGTATGATATGATTCATCTCCTCTAGATATTTAGTAAGGAAATTTTCAGAATAAAATTCAATTATTCCATATAAACTAATTATTAGTGATTTATAATTAAATTTCTTTTTAGTAGAAGAATTAATATATGAAAATAGTTGGTCTTGAATAGGTACATATTTATTTACATTTTTTATGTAATGAATGTGCTTTTTCAATTCTTCTATTTCATCAGTAAAATTCTTTAAGACACTATCCATTATTCAATTGCCTTAGTTATAATATTTTCAAAATATTTTATTCTAGCCTCAACATTATTCTTACTATTGTATTTACCATCGAATAGTGGTACTGATTTATTTTTTGATTTATATTCTAAATTTTCAATGTCAGTATAAAGTAATTGTTTTATTTTTTCTTTCTTATTGATTAATATAACTTCTTTATCAAGATGATTGCTAATAACTTGCATTAAAGGGTCATAAATAGTTTTTGTTGGAGTATTTCTTTTTTGAGTTGCTAATTCTGGCATATACAAGGCAGACTCTCCTAAAATGTTATAAACTAACCAACATGTTTTGTTAAAGATATCTTCAAGTTCAATTAAAACAGAATCCGAATAAAAATTTGCTTGTTTTAAAAATTCATCTAGAAATTCTTCTTGCGATTTAAAGTTTGAAAGCAGATTTAAATGTCTATATGCAAAATATCTCAAAACCATTTCAACATCTTCCATCTTTCTATATGAATCATCTGTTAACAAGTCTTTCTCGTTTTTTAGTTCTCCATCTTCCCATTTGAAAAGGTTATAGTTCCAAATTTTTCTAAAATTTTCGTTTGAAGATAGTTTGATGCATAAATTATTGAAAGAACCCATAAACAAAGCGTTACGTGATTCTTGAGAAGTCAATTTGTCACCACCGCCGTTTAATCTCCCAAAAACCATTTGTTTTAGTGATTCGGCAATTTCAGGATCTTTTGCTGTTTCGTTTAAGAGGACGATAGAAGACAAATATCTACGGTCAATTCCTTCTCTAACACTTTTAGGTAAATCTGAATATTTACGACCATTTAGTTCAGACCATTCTTCCAAACCTGTCAAAGCAAATTTATCTCTATAAAAATCTGAAATTGCAGTTAATCTTTGTAAACCATCCATAATTTCATAATTTGCAAAAGATACTTCATATATGAAAATAGGAGGAATAGGTACGTTTATTATAAATGATTCAATTAGTTTTGATTGTTGCTCAACATCCCATCTTTTTCTTCTTTGATATTCTGGATTTAAATTGTATTTTCCACTATCTAACATATTGGTTATACTATCTAAAGGATATCTGGCTTGTTCAGTAATTATTCTTATTTCTCCCTTAGAATATTTTTCATTTATTTGAGAATCAGATAAATGCTTATTTTTTTTAATTGATTTATCTAATACAAATGTTTCTCCTGTCAATAGATTCATAATATTTAATTTACGATTCGTTTTAAAAGTAAAAATACTAGCTTGATTATTTATGACAAACTTTAGTTTTAACTTTCCTCAAATATAATAAAAATTCTTACAATCATCTAACAAATATTAGTTCACAATCCTATTTTCTAACTCGCTATTTGCTTTTTTAATTGTTGTGTTGTGGTTTTTATAAAGGCTTCTTTTCCTTTTTTGGCATCATTTATCATGGTTTTTATGTCGGCTGGAATGGTAAAGTATTTATCAGCCCACAAATGGATTTCTACAATAATCGGTAATAAATCAATTGCTTTTGGCGTAAGTTTATATAGCACCTTGGCTTTACTTTCTGGGTGTTCTAGTTTTTCGATAAGCTCATTTTCTTCCAAATTTTGTAGTCTTGCAGCCAAAATATTGGTAGCAATTTTTTCTTCCGATTTTAAAAATTCTCCATAAGTCGATTTTTGACGAAACATCATATCTCTAATAATCAATAACGACCATTTATCGCCTAAAATATCAAGGGTACAACTAATTGGACAGTCCGATCTTTTTTTATTTTTTTCCATAACTATAAAAATATTTCAAAATTTAACTTGCATTTTGAAAGTAGCTAGTAAGTTTAACTTGTAAAATAGAACTTTTAGATAGACTTTTTAATTTTCTAAATTAGGATACAAAAAAAGCACCGATTTCTCAGTGCTTTTTACTATCATAAAAGAGTTAGTATTACATACCACCCATTTGTTTTTGGAATTCTTCCATAGTTACTTTAGTAAAACCTTCGCCTACTTTAAAAGCATCTGCAGGAATTTCTTTTGAAAATTTTGTAGCTGTCATAACCATGTCGCCTTGAGCTGTTTTAACCTTCATTTCTAATGGATATCCTGTTAATTTAAGCGCTACTTTAGGATTTGAAGGCGCTTGAGGTGCAATTGCATCTGTAACGTAGAATGTGTTTTTTGAACCATCGTTCATAGTTATAATTGCTTTATAGCATTTAAATCCTACGATTTCTTTAGTGTCTTTTTTGTCGTAAACAATTTCTTTAGCGTCATCTAAATTACTAAGACCTTTAGAGGTTTTTGAAGCTTCTTCTCCTACATCAGTAATTTCATATTTCATACCCATTACTTCCATTGTCATTTTAGAATCTTTTTTATTCTCATTAGGAACAATAGTTTTCATCATCATCATGCCGCCCATCATACTCATATCTGTAGCTTGCATGGTTTCGTCAAAATGAACAGTTATAGTGCTTTCTCCCATTGCGGCCATTTCCTCACTTGCGCTTGGCATTGTCATGTTGTAAGTTACAGAACCTTTTTTTAATTGTGTTTGTGCATTGGCTGTAATTCCTACAAATAATAGGGCAGTTAATGCAATTTGTGTCATTTTTTTCATGTGAGTTTCTTGTTTGTATAATAATGTAAATATAATAAAATACTAATTCAATGCAAATTCAAAGCGAACATTTACTTTCTTGGTAACTTTTTTACTCACTACACTTGGAATTTCAATGTCAAAGTCATCTGTATTGACGGTAAAGTCAGATACAATTTCTATGCCATCTTTTCCTTTTTTAATTTTTGCGATTATTGAAATGTCTTTTGCTTTTCCATGCAGTTCTAATTTTCCTTTAATGGTATAATTGGTTGCTGTTGTAGTAATCTTAGAAAGGTCGAAATTTTCTATTTTTCCTTTAAAAGTGGCTTTAGGGAATTTATCGCTTTCCACATAATTCTCGTTAAAATGTTCTTCCATTAACGCCACCTTAAATCGGAACCCTTTTAATAAGGCAAGTGAAGCAATTTCGCCCGTTTTGGTATTAATCACACAAGAAACACCTGAATTTTTTGCCTTTACTTCTTCAAATGAAGGCACTGAAGCTTCAAAAGTAATGGTTCCGGTTTTAGTGATTAATTTGTCTTGAGCGAATGAGAAATGGGTAATCAAAAGTAAAACCAAAAATAGTTTCGTTTTCATAAGTATAAGATTTAGTTATTGAGGAAAATTAGCATTTTGCCATTCGATGATGATGTTGATGTCGTTTTGTGATAATATTGGTCCTCCCAAAGGCATAGCTCCAGATGTTCCTTCAACTCTTGAAATTCGGTCAATTAAATTATTTAAAACCGAAGCCTTTACATTCTCGTATGTAGTAAGAGAATTTGGTGCTCCAAAGTTGGTAGGGTTACTATGGCAGTTTAAGCAATTGTTTTGAATAATAGGTCTTACATCGTTCTGATAGCTTATTGAAGTTGGGATTTCAGTTTCACTTAAATCAGAAATACTGTCTTCTGTACAACTTATCGTTGTAAAAATAAGCACTAACAAGGAGATTTTTTGTATCATTTTTTTCATTTTAAATATATTAGTTATGACTAGAAAATTGAAATTTAGATTACTATTAGGTTCTGTTTTTGGATTATTACTATCCATTATCGCATTGTATTTTTTCTTGTATCAGTCACATCGGGACATAGCATCAGAAAATTCGGCTTTTGAGACTAGTGTGAGCGAATTATCGCAACGCTTTATTAACAATCCTGATTCTTCAATCGCTACTTATGCTAATCAAACTATTTCCATATACGGAAATGTTACCGCATTGGATTTAAAACAAAACAGTATAATTCTAGATGATAAGCTTATTGCTTTGCTAACTAAAGAAGAAATTAAAAAAGTGAAAAATGGCGATTTGGTAAAAGTAAAAGGCAGATTTATTGGATATGATGAACTTTTCGAAGAATTAAGAATGGATCAATGTATTGTGGAACAATAACGACTTTCAAAAATCTCTCAATTTCAAAAACTACTTTAATTAACACTATTTTATAAATAAAACCTTAATTATGAAAAAACTAATTTTCTTATCGTTACTTTCTTCGTTTATTGGATTTGCTCAAGATGATTTGTTAAACGAAATTGATTCAATTCCGCAAAATCAGAAAGTTGAATCGGCATTTAAATCTTTGAAAATTGTGAATTTAGAATCTACAAAATTAGCTTCAAAAGGTGATTTTTACTTCATTGTAGCGCACCGATTTGGATTTGTGAATAATGGATTTGATGATTTTTTTGGATTGGATAATGCCAATACCCAGTTGAAGTTTTTATACGGAGTAAACGATTGGTTAACCGTTCATGTTTCGAGAAGTGGTTTTCAGAAAACGTATGATGCTGCAGTTAAATATCGTTTATTTGCTCAAGGTGAGAATAATTTTCCGGTAACAATAGTTGGATTTAATAGCATTGCCGTTAATTCGGAATTAAAAAAGGAAAATTATCCTAATTTAAAATTCGAAAATCGTTTAGGTTATGTAACCCAACTTTTAATTTCGCGTAAATTTTCAGAAAAGTTATCTTTAGAATTAGCTCCAACGGTTTTCCATGAAAATACATTACGTGATATTTTAGATGAAAATAATATGGTTATTTCTCCAAATCCTCAAGACAATACACAATATGCCATTGGAATAGGAGGTCGTTATAAATTAACCAAGCGTTGGTCGTTTAACGTAGATTATGCCGCTCATTTAAACAGAGCTAATGAATCTATTTACAAGAATCCATTATCAATAGGTTTCGATTTGGAAACAGGAGGTCACGTTTTTCAGATGCATTTTACCAATTCGACTGCAATGCATGAAACCGGATATTTAGGGCAAACCGTCGGCGATTGGACTAAAGGAGAATTTGGTTTCGGATTTAATTTAGTGAGAGTGTTTTAAATAAAGCAATAAAAAAAAAGCTGATTCTTAAACTTGAATCAGCTTTTTTTATTGAGTTTAGTTGAATTATTTTTTTATAAAATTTTTAGAGTATTTTTCTCCGTCTGTAGTTTCAATTGATAAAATGTAAACACCTTGTGCTAATTCTGAAACAGAAAAACTAGAATTTGACAATGTAACTTCTTTTATCACGTTTCCAAGTGTTGAAATAATTGAAATACGCTTAATATTTAGCATTTCAGTATTTGAAAGTGTAATTATATCGCTTGAAGGATTTGGGTACAATTTAATAGAATTTAAGTTGTTATCAGCAACACTCAATGGGCTAGAACCTTCAATAATAGTTAAAGCTTGATTAATTGTTGGGTTGTTTATCACATCAACTGTTCCTGATGGCCAAATTACAACCACTTGACTTACGGCAGTTGCAGTACCTAAACCAAAGTGTGCATTTAGGGTACTCATATGTCTAAATCCTTCACCGCTTCTAATATCTCTAATTTGTTTTCCAAACGCACCATAAATCTCAATTCGGGCACCTATACCATTTCTATTGCTTTGAACTCCTCGTAGATTAAATTTAACCCAATTGTTTCCATTTGGAACAGCATATCGAATTGTAGAACCGTTTTGAAAATCTATAAAGCCATCGTTGTTTAAATCACCTACCGCAGAAACGGATAATCCGGTGTAAGTTACAGCAGCAAAAATATTATTTCCTTGATTAAACATGATTTTATTTGCACCTCCTAAAACATCCACTCTTCCATCATTGTCAAAATCATAAGCAATGTTGTCAGTACTAGTTGAGGTGTTAGTATCCCATCCAGAACCTGCTGTTATATTGGTAAAAGCACTCAATGTTCCTGTAGTTTCAAAATTGTTTCTAAAAAAATTATGTGCTCCTGAACTTGCAGTAATGATTACATCCATATCACCATCATTGTCGAAATCGGCAATAGCAGAAGACCAAGTTTGTACAGGAGTTATGTTGATTCCAGCTAGAGCAGAAACGTTTGTGTAGATTCCATTTGTATCATTTCGGTATAATTCACATGGTGGTCCAGAACATTTTGAAACAAAAACATCAGAATCTCCATCATTATCAAAATCAGTAAAAAGGGTTGCATAATTTCCTGTTGTTGTTGCAATACTCATGGCGCCAGGAGTAACAGTTGATTGATAAAAAGTTAGTCCAGAACTTCCATCGTTTAAGTAATAACAACTTGGAGCGATATCATGGCAAACGAATACATCTAAATTACCATCATTATTTAAATCAGAAAAATTAGTTCTTTGCGAAAAGATATATTGACCAGGAGTATAGGTAGAAAAAGCTGTTCCAGTACTATTTGATTTCAAAATGGTTGCACCACTACCATTACCTAAAACAATATCGTTAAAACCATCTTTGTTGTAATCACCAGCAGCCATACTCCAATTCGGTTGTAAGACTGTTCCAGATAAAGGAATATCAGTAACGGTATAGGTTCCAGATGTATTTGTTTGGTAATGAATTCGCATATTAGCGGCGCTTATACCCACAATATCATCTTTGTAATCTCCATTCATGTCGACTACACAAATATTATATGCACTGTTTATTGTAGGAACAGTTTGTGTCGTGTAGGTAATTGGAGTTGTTGGGATTAAAACAGTACTCTCGGTAAGTTGAAAGCTAAATCCAGTATTATTGGTTGTATTAAGCCATCTGTTGTCCCAAACAATGTAATAAGTTGTTCCAGCAGTAACGTTGAAATTTACGGTAGAAGAGTAGCTAGAGCCTGAGTCATCATCTCCAATGAGACAAGTAAGATTACTACAATTTCCAGTAAAAACATGCATTCTAGTATCTTTTCTAGGATTGTTTAGGGCAATATCAGAAGTTATATTTACTGCAAAATTTTGCGATGGAGTATAGGCATACCATTCACCAGCTGGAATATTTACGGTAGGTATTGCTCCATTAGGAGCACAAAAACTGGAAGGTTGGGTTCCATTAATCACTCCTACTGAATATGTTCCTGGACCACTAATTGGCATAGCACTCTCACAATTGTCTTGCGCAAAATTTGTTATTGAGGAAAGTAATGTAACAAAGGTTAATAGTAAAGTTTTTTTCATAGTTGTATTGTTTAATGGTTAGGTTTTAGTTGCAAGGGGTTAATGAATTAATCCACTCTTCTACAAGTTGAATTCCTTCTTCGTGAATAATGGTTCTACCGTGTAAAGGCATTCTATACGTTTCATCAATCGTATTTAATCTATGATAAAGCATAGAGCGATAGATGTTTCCAGGAGTAACTATTTTTGATAAAGCAGGTTCAAAGTTTTGCATATCTTGTGTGTCTACGCAAACACCCATATTAGTTAGATTGTTATTTGTTTCAGAAAAAGCAAAACGCATTGGTCTGTAATCACAATGCCCATGTTCTTTGTGACAATGTGCGCAATTAATGTCGAAATAAGATCGAACTCTCATCTCAAGTGGTTGTGTGTTATCATTGTAATTTACAATGGTGTTTGCCTCCGTAGGTAACGCAAAATTATTTAGCTTGCCTAATTCAATCCATTTGGTTAATTGATTTTTAGATTCGCTACCATAATTGTATGTTTTGTTTAGGTTTTGAGGTTTTATCCCAATTGGAATATTCTTTTGAACATAATTTCCATCTTCATAACTTTTAGTTTTATGACAAACAATGCATTGTGCTTCATTTGGGATTCTATAATCTACTGTTCTAGTTACATTGTTATCGTCTTTGAATGTAATGTTTTTAGTACTACCATTTAAATCAAGTAACGCTTCTGTTTGCTCATCATTCCAAACGTAATCGGCAAAAATCCAACCTTCTGATTTTCTAATCATCAATCGGGTTTCAAGTATTTTTGTCGAATTTGATGGTTGCACATTATCATAATAAAAAGTTTTTATGATAGCAGAACCAATTGGTAAGTCTAGAATTTCATCATCGCCATTAAAAGAAGCTTTCGTTCCGTTTGGCAACCAAACAAATCTCTTTTTATGCGCATAATCTGTGAAAAGAGAAGAAATAGGTTCATATGGAATTACATTTAATGAAGGAATTTGATTCTTCATTTCGCCTTCAAAAAATTTGTAATCCGATAGTTTTGAATAGGGTACTTGTGTTAGGTCAACTGTGACAGGAGAAACAGGTGTATAGTCATTATCATCATTATCGCTTGTACAAGCATAAATAAGAAGAGAGATACTAATAATAATGGTGTAAATCGAGTATTTTTTTATCATTTAGTTATATTTTGTTTGTTTTGTTTAAGACAAATATAACTTTTTTTTCAAAATATTGACGATTTAGTAATTAAATTTTGAATAAAGTATCGGAAATTACAACATTATAATTTTTTAAATTATCAATCGCTTCTTTTGATTTGTGATCAAAATTGGTCTCAATTTCTTTAGCTCTTTTTTTGTTTTCGATGCGATTGATACTATCGTAAAAGCGGCGAACTTCTTCTAAATTGGATAAAATAAGTTTGGGAACTTGAACATTTTGTCCGTTTTCATTTTTTGCCACCATGGTAAAATAGCTCGAATTGCAATGTTTTTTTACTCCAGTTTGAATGTGTTCCGATGTAACTCGAATTCCCACCACCATCGATGTTTTGCCAACGTAATTTACAGAAGCTTTTAAAGTAACCAATTCGCCCACATCCACAGGATTCAAAAAATCAACCGTATCCACCGAAGCCGTTACACAATAGCAACCCGAAAATTTAGAGGCACAAGCAAAGGCAATTTGGTCCATTAATTTCAATAAATATCCACCATGAATTTTTCCACTGAAGTTAGAGTGCGATGGTAACATTAATTCAGAAAGTGTAATTCTTGATGCATCAACGGTATTAGCAATTTCCATAAAAATTATTTTTCAAGTGAAACTTTAGTAACAAAATAGCGGGTATCGCCCCACCAAAAGAAAGTTTTGTAGCGTTCTTCGTATTCTAAAGTTACTTTTTTGCCTTGATTTTGTTTGAGTTGTTCAATAACAGCAGTTTCATTGTCCATTATAGAAAAAGCAAAAATTTGAGCACCAGAAATACCCTGACTCAATTCGCCCTCCCATGTTTTTACGACAAAACCTTTGTGGCTAATTTTAATCAATTCACCCGAGCGGACTCCTTCACTATATGGTATATAATAAATAAAACTGAAGTAACCCACCGTTATTAGAGTTAGTGATAAAGCAATATAAAGAACAATTTTTCGTATCATAATTTTCTTTTTTAGTCGTTGTTGTTTTCAGAAAGTAATGAAATTTCATCTGTTTCATTAGCTCTTTTTAGAACAGCTTCTGGAAGTGCTTTTTTGGCTTTAGCTCCCATTTTTTTTAATTTTTCAACACTTGTGATAAGGTTTCCTTTTCCATCAACCAGCTTGTTCATAGCGTTACCATATTCAATTTTAGCTTCGTCCATTTTCTTTCCAATTTTAATCAAATCAGAAACAAAACCTTCAAATTTATCATATAATGCGCCTGCTTGACGTGCAATTTCAATTGCATTTTCTTGCTGTTTTTGATTCGTCCACATGCTGTCAATCGTACGTAAAGTAGCCAAAAGGGTAGAAGGTGTTACAATCACAATATTTTTCTCGAATGCTTTGTTGTATAACGTTGTATCTTCATTTAAAGCCACTGCAAAAGCAGATTCAATCGGAATGAAAAGCAACACAAAATCTGGACTTTCCATGTGGTACAAATCGTGGTAATTTTTGCTACCCAATTGCTCTACATGTCGATTTATCGAAACAATGTGTTCTTTTAAATGTTGATTTTTTATATCCGAATCTTCCTCGTTGATGTAACGTTCGTAAGCGGTTAAGGTTACTTTCGAATCGATAATCATTTTCTTGCCATCAGGAAGATTGATGATAACATCGGGGAATACACGATTACCGTCTTCCGTAACGTGACTTTGTTGTACAAAATATTCTCTGTCTTTCTCTAATCCCGATTTTTCTAAAACGCGTTCTAAGACCAATTCTCCCCAATTTCCTTGCATTTTGCTGTCGCCTTTTAAAGCTTTGGTTAAATTGATGGTTTCTTTACTCATTTGTTCGTTCATTTCGCGAAGCCCCAAAATTTGTTGGCGTAACGCGGCATGATAATCGATGCTTTCTTTGTGCGTATCTTCGACTTTCTTTTCAAAAAGTTGGATTTTGTCTTGTAAAGGCGACAAAATGTTTTTCAAATTCTCCTTGTTTTGCTCAGTGAATTTAACCGTTTTTTCTTCCAGAATTTTATTGGCTAAGTTTTCAAATTCTTTGGTGAATTTTTCCTGAAGTTGTTCTACTTCTTGCTTTTGCTCTTTATTTCGTTCTAATAAATTATCAAAATCATTTTCTTTTTTAGCCAAATGAATCGCTAAAGATTCCTTTTCTTTTTGAAGATTTTCTTTTTCGGATGAAAGTTGAGCAAGTGATTTTTCAAACTGATTGCGTTCGGTTTGAAATTGGATTTTTAATTGTTCGATTTGACCTAGAAGTCCGTTAATTCGTTCTTCTAAACCTGATTTTTCAGATTGTGATTTGGCGCTAAAAATTAACTTCCCGATGAAAATTCCAACGGCAAGTGCTACAATAAAAGTGATTAAAATAAGCATGGATTCTGGCATAAAAAAGTTATTATCTGAAGTTAAATGTACTACTATTTTTCGAATTATTTAAAACTTGTAACTCAAAACTGCTCTACAATTAAATGGCGTTCCAGGCGTAAAGTGAATTTCGGTTACAGATGAGGTTTCTCCTTGTAATTGAGATTCGGTTTCAAATTGGGTTTCGTTCCATTCTGTGTTGAAGATGTTTTCGATTAAAATTCCTGCTGTAAAATTTTTGTAGGTATAATTCAAATTCAAATCGGAAACAAAATATCCTTCTGCTGTTAAAGAATAATCTTCATTCGCAGGTCTATCGCCTAAATAGCGGCTTTTAAACGAACCCGAAAAACGATTTTTAATTACACTCAAACTTCCCATGAAAGTAGTTTTTGGAGCCAACGGAATGTAATCGTTTCCACTTGGTTCTTCTATGCTTTTAGCATTCGTATAAGTGTAATCAGCATTTAAGAATAGCCAATCGGTGAATTGATAGCGTAAACCTAAATCGATTCCTTTTCTTGCGGTTTTTCCACTTGGTTCTACGATTCCCGCATCGCCAACGTAGACAAATTCTTGTTCCAAAAATAAATACCAAAGCGCTGAATTGATGATTAATTTTGGAGTTGGTTTCCATACAAAACCTAAATCTGAACCATACGAAGCAGGTAATGTTTTTCTTCCACCATTCGCTACGTTTACACGTGTATCGTTACTGTGAAATCCTTTTCCCGATTTTAAAAATAGCTGAAGTTTGTCATTGTATTTATAAAGAAAGTTCAATTTAGGACTCAAAATCCCTTTGTTAACGGCTTCATTTGAATAAGTTGGACTCAATTTGTCATAGTAATCAAATTTGAAATAATCATAACGAAGTCCGGCATTCACAATTAATTTGTTGAATTTGAATTCAGTATTTCCGTAACCAGATAAATTGCTTTCGTTTATGTCGCCCAACATTATATTTTCTAGTGTTGTAACACGATTAGCAGTATGAGAAAGTTCAATATCATTCACTTTATCTTGTCGTAAGCCCATTCCAAATTGGTAGCTAAACGGAGTGTTTTTAATGAAAGTATGTTTGTCAAATTCAGAGTTTAATCCGAAAGTTGTTCGTTTTTCTTTTTGTCTAATTTGGTCTCCATTTATTGGATCTTCCAAGAAAAAAGTAAAGTTAGAATACAATTCGAAATCATATAACGAAACATAAGCACTAGTTTTCAAACTCGAATTTTCAGACAATTGTTTTTCGTGTTTCATGTTTACAATACTTCGACTTGTATTTCCGCCTTCAGTATCATCAATCGCTCCAAAACGTCCAATTAAACCTTGATCAACTGCTCTTTGCGGAATTTGTCCGGAAGCGTTCCATTTGCTATCAAAATGAAAAACAGAGAATGATAATTTAGAAGTTTCGTTATATAAAGTGTATTTAGAAAATAGATTAGTTCGATTGAAATTTTGTGGAGAATCAAAGTAACTATCGGTTTGCAAATACGAACCAGAAAAATACAAACTCTCTTTGTCTGAAGAAATTAAATTGAACATTCCTCGAATGCGCTGTGTATTGAATTGCCCAATTTCTAAAGCTACTTCATCGTTTTTGATTCGGTCTTTTGTACTGAAATCTACATAGCCTGCAGTAGCTAAATTTCCTTTATTGGCAAAATATGAACCTTTATCAAAATCTACATTATCAACAGTTTCAGGTTGTAAAAAGTGTAAATCAGCATACCCTTGCCCATGTCCGTGAGACACCATGTTTACGGGAACTCCATCAACAGTTATGGCAATATCGGTTCCGTGGTCGATATCAAAACCGCGTAAAAAGATTTGTTCTGCTTTTCCGCCACCAGCATGTTGGCCAATGAATAATCCGGGAACAATTCGCAATAGTTCTTGAGGAGAATTTACTGGATTTATTTTCAAATCAATTTTTGAAATTTCGTGTAAATGATTCAGTTCATTCGTAATTACCACTTCTTTTAAACTTACAGCTTTCGGAATCAAAGTGTAAATTCCTGCTTCGGTAAGAACGGTTCTTATTTCATCGAAATTTTTGTGAGAAAGACTAATACTATCACCAATTTTTGAATTTTCTAAATTGAATTCTCCTTTATAATTAGAATGCGCATGTGATTTGTTTTGGATATTTTGAACATAAACATCTGAAATAGCAATTCCTTCTAAATTAGTAATTTTGCCTTTAATAGATTGACTATTAGATACAATTGAAATAAAAAGGAAGAAAATCAAATACTGTTTTTTCATCAGAATGGTTTTGGCTTTATAAGTGGCATAAAATTACAAATGTTACATGGATTACTGTTAAATTTCACTTGGATTATTTTAAAAATTACAGCCAGTTTTACTTAGTCGATTTTTATTGATTTTGGTCGATTTTGAAAGATAAAAATTTGTTAAACCTCAAATGGTTGATATTCAGTAGTTCAGAATATTGTACTTTTACTATGTGATTTTGATTAGTTATTGAATATATCGTTAGTTACATATCTAAAAAGAGATTCAGTCGTTTATTCCTCTCAAGTTATAGCAGATTAGAAAAACGTAATAAATCAAAATCGACACAGGGAGGTCTTAAATAAGACCTCCTTATTTTTTGTATCACTCCAACAGTTTTTAGTATCTTCGCCACACCAAAATAGGATTTCTACATGCATCATCACTTTCTTATTCATAAACCTTACGGTTATTTATCGCAGTTTATTTACCAATTAAAACGCAAGAAAAAGTTGTTGGGCGAATTATACGATTTTCCCGAAAACACCATGGCAATTGGTCGTTTAGATGAAGATTCAGAAGGTTTACTTTTGTTAACCACCGATGGCATAATGAGCGAAATTGTCCGAAGTAAAAAAGTAGAAAAAGAATATTACGCTCAAGTTGATGGATTGATTACCGAAGAAGCGGTTGAACAATTAAGAAACGGAGTCGAAATCGGTTTACACGGCAAAAAATACAAAACCAAAAAGTGTAAAGCATTTAAATTAGAATCAGAACCAAATTTAGGCGAGCGCGGTAAAAAAATTCGAGATGAACGTCACGGTCCAACATCTTGGGTTTCCATAACTTTAACCGAAGGAAAATTTCGTCAAGTGCGAAAAATGACATCTGCAGTTGGTTTTCCTACATTGCGATTGGTTCGAGTTCGGGTTGGAAACATTCACTTAAATGATTTAAAAGCGGGTGAAGTTATGGAAGTGAGTAGTTTTGATGTATAAAAAAAAACAGCTACTTCAAGTGAAATAACTGTTTTTCTATTTTTGAAATACTATAACGATTATTTAAAAATCTCCATAAAAAACGTTTTCATCTCTTCCCAACTTCTTTTATCGGCTAATTCGTTGTAAGCAGCGCCTTTGCTGTTATCGCTTCCCGCATCTTTGTGTGTGAAGGCGTGAACCGAATTTGCATAATAATTCATTTGCCAATCCGCTTTCGTCTCACGCATTTCGTTTTGGAAAGCTTCAATTTCTTTAGCAGGAACATAAGGATCATCGGCACCATGTAAAACTAAAACTTTTGCTTTAATTTCGTTTGTTGGGCTATTCGCTGCTTTTCCTAAACCGCCATGAAAAGAAACCACTCCTTTTACATTTAAGTTGCCACGAGCTGCTTCGATAGCTCCAGTTCCACCAAAACAATAACCAATTACTGCGATTTGATTTTTATCAGCACCAGCTTTTACTAATTGATCAATCGCTAATTGAATTCTTTTTTGGTATTCCGCAGGATTATTTTTGTAGTAACCTGCATTTTTTCCAGCTTCATCCGTGTTTTTTGGATTGTTTCCAACACCATAAATATCAGCTACAAAAGCATGATAGCCTAATTTAGCTAAAGCTTCTGCTGATTCTTTTGAGTGCGCATCAACACCCATCCAAGCGGGTAAAACGATAACACCAATTTTCTTTGGATTTGCTTTTTGTGCTTTAGCAAAAAAACCTTCTAAATTTTGATTACCATCGGCGTAATCTACTTTTACTAATTGCCCAAAGCTATTCATAGTAGCTAGGATTAAGGTTAAATAAACGTATTTCATAATTTTTTTTGGTAAAATTATGAAAATTGAAAATTCTAAGCGTTAAACAAAAGGTAAAATTAGGATAAATTATTTGATTTTGAACTTGCCAATAGTAGCATCAAAAGTCAAATGTTCGGTATCAAACAACGTATTAAAAATCCCAGTTTGAATTAAATTACAAGGTTGGTCTTGTACAATTTGAGTTGGTGTAAATACAATCATTTCATCAGTCATTTGAATCGCTAAATCGATATCATGAGTAGAGTAGAGGATGGTTTTTCCAGTTTCGTGCGTAAGTTTTTGCAACAGTTTTAATAAAGTTGCTTTGTGAACCAAGTCTAAATGGGTCGTAGGTTCATCCAAAATGATAATCGAAGTATCTTGAGCCAAAGCGCGAGCAATCAAAGCAATTTGCAATTGTCCATCGCTAATTTCATCATGTTTTTTGTGAACCAAATGTTGGATTTCTGTAAGCGAAATAGCTTCTTCAATTTTAGTTTTGTCTTCTTCTGATAACGTTCCTAGCCAATTGGTGTAAGGCTGTCTTCCTAACGCAATGATTTCGTAAACAGTTAAGTTACTTGGTGGTAATTTTTCGGTTAAAACGATGCTTAATTCTTGAGCTAAATCAAGTGGTTTGTAACTTTGAAACGATTTATTTAATAAAGTAATTTCGCCCGATAATGGTGGAATGATTCCAGTTATTGTTTTTAACAAAGTAGATTTTCCGATTCCGTTTTCACCAATTAATGCGATTAATTTGCCTTTTTCTAAACTTAGATTTATATTTTGAGCAATAGTAATCGTTTCCGATTTGGATTTGTAGCCAATCGAAAGGTTTGAGGTTTGTATGGTGAAATTTTGTTTACTCATTTTGAAATACAAAAATAGGTTTTACCACATAGAAACATAGATTTTTTCAAAGAGTTTTATTTAGAAACTAAAGTTTTATATAGTTTTATTCTTTTTCTAACTTTTTGAAATACTCGTTTACAAAAGTTTTTTGACCTTCTCTGAAAATATTGAAACAATTAAAGTTAATAATAATTCCTTTTGGGACTTTTAATAAATTCATGTAATTCAAAACTTGAGCATCATGAATTGGTTTTATTTCAGAAACGGATTTCAATTCAACTACTAAACAATTTTCTACAAATAAATCACAACGAAATTCAATATCAAGTTCTTTTCCTTTGTAAACTACAGGAACTTTAAATTCGGAAACAAAATTTATATTTCTATTGGTTAATTCCTCAATCATACACTGTTGGTAAACACTTTCCAATAATCCACTTCCCATGTTTTTATGCACTTCTATTGCAGCTCCAATAACATTAAATGTCAGTTCATCTAAATATTTTTGTGTCATATATCTTTTGTTTTTTTGGATAGAAACTTAGTTTTAAATATAATAATTTAACCTATCAGTCTATGAGTAAAAACATGTTTTCTATATTATTCTCAACATAAAATTATCCTATGTTTCTATGTGGTTATAACTTAGAATCGTTTCTTTTTAACTAACAACCAAATCACAACTGGTGCTCCAATTACTGATGTTATAGCGTTAATTGGTAGAGTAATATCATTTCCTGGAACTTGCGCAATTGTATCGCAACAAAGCATTACAATCGCTCCAAGTAATAGTGTACTCCAAAACAACACAAAATGATTACTTGTTTGAAACAACAATTTCGCCATGTGTGGAACTGCCAAACCTATGAAAGCAATCGGGCCTGCAAAAGCGGTAATACTTCCTGCTAAAATACTGGTTGCGATAATGATTAAAAAACGCGTTTTCTTATAATTGATTCCTATGCTTTGAGCATATTTTTCTCCCAATAATAAAGCGTTCAACGGTTTGATAACCATGAAACTAATGCCAATTCCGATAATAACAAAAACGGATAAAAGCGAAATTTCATTCCAAGATAAATTAGAAATGCTTCCCATTGACCAAAAAGTGAATTTCTGTAATTTTTCAGCTGTAGTAAAATAGGATAGCACCGAAACAATGGCACTTGTAAAACTTCCAAACATTAATCCGACAATCAGAATTACCATGGTGTCTTTTAGTTTTTTCGATACCAATAAAACGGCCATAAAAACCAATAAACTTCCTAAACTCGATGCTAGAATTAATCCGTAATTCGATAAAAAGAAGGATGAGATAAAGGGTGGTAAAAATCCAGTTCCTAAAATGACAAACGCTACTCCCAAACTCGCACCCGAACTCAATCCTAAAACATAAGGTCCAGCCAACGGATTTCTAAACAACGTTTGCATCAACAAGCCGCTCATTGAAAGTCCAATTCCAACTAAAATTGCGGTTATGGCTTTTGGAAAACGGAAATTCCATAGAATAATCTCCCAACTATCCTTACTCATGTCTTGCGATAAAAGTCCGTTAACTACTTCTTTCAAAGGAATAGAAACTGAACCCAAACTAATATTCACCAAAAACAAAAACACCATTGCGACAAGCAAGAGGATGAAAAGAAGGTTTTGTTTTTTGGTAAACGACATGAATTGAAATTTTGGCTAAATTACATTATTTTAACTTCTCGAAAAAAAACAATTCGTAATCGGGTAACATTTCGGGATGTAAAATTTTTACGATGTCTTTTAAAACCAAATCAGGTCGGTTTTGTGCTAATTCGTAATAGATGGCACCGCCAGTTTTTCCTCTTTTAGTACTAAACGAATACACGTTTTTATTTTTTACCGCTTTAAAGTAAATGTAATTGGGATTACTTTCTAAAATTTGTTTAATGGAACCAAATTGCCCAGGTCCAATCCAAAAATCAGCATCTTTGGCTTTGTCTAAAACACTTTCGAAAGATAAAGCTAAGCTTCCTGTTCCTTTGGAATCTTTCCATAGGTAATTTCCGTTGGCTTCTTTTAAAAAATAGGCTGCCCAACTATCGCCTTGAGGTAAAAACCATTGGTCTTCGTAGATAGCGCCGGCAAAAATGGTGGGTTGGGTTTTAGCATTTTTTGCTAAAGCTAATACGGAATTGTATTCTTTTTCAATCGAATTGAAAATCTCGTTTGCTTTTTCGTCTAAATCATACAAAGCACCGAAGAATTTAATCCATTCCGCTTTTCCCAAAGGTGTTTTTTCGGTCCAATCGCCATTGAAGATGATTTTCTGACCGTTTTTTTCTAAGTTTTTGTAAGTTTTTAAATCGCCATCTACACTAAAACCAACAATTACATCAGGTTGAATGTCTAAAATAACTTCTGTGTTCAATCCTTGATTAGAACCTAAATCGCGCACTTTTCCAGCATCGATTAAAGCTCTTGTTTTTTCAGATGAAATGTATTCTGTTGTTGGAAAACCAATTAAAGTATTTTCAACTCCTAATGATTCTAATGCTGGAATATGTGTTGTTGAAGTAACAATTACCTTTTTTATTGGCACTTCAATCGCAGTAAATTTTTGTAAACTATCTGGTATTTGAGCGCCTTTTTTATGAAGTACATAAGTGTAATCTTTTTTCGCTTCAGGATACGCATTCGAAACTTTTACCACCGAGAAATTATCATATTTTTCAATAGAAAATCCTTCTGCATGTTGAATGCTGTTTTGCACAGAAGTAGGAAGATTTGATGAGTTTTCAGATTTTTTACATTGGATGAACCCCAATAATAAAACAACTAAAATGAAATAGTGTCGCATGAAAAATTTTTTTGCAAAAGTAGTACTTTACATTCAAACACAGATTATATGTAACAAATGATGCCAAACGATTTATCAAAAACCACTAAATTTGCCATAAAAAAACATGAGAACAGATTCTAACGCTTTCCTTTATGCAGTAGCAACTATTATTTTAGCACACTTTGCAATTGGCTTTATTTGGTTGTGGCGTAAGATGAATAAGAAGAAGTAGGTTATTTCTTTATTATTTTTTGTCTGTGAACTTCACTAGAATCATTGGTAAGTTCAATAATGTATATTCCTGAATTTAAATTTAGAAGCGAATTTTTAAAATTTTCAAATTGGTTTACATCAGTTATAATCTTTCCATCTAATGAAAAAAGTTTGTAATTAGTTATAAGATTATTACTATCAATTTCAATTTCATTTTGAAATGGAATTGGGTAAATCTTAATTAAATTACTAGAAAATTCTGGGGTATTTAAAAATACTAAAGGTGCATAGTGAGAAGAACTTATAACAGAGTTGTAATTAATTAAATCGTTTTTTAAATTGATTACATTACAATCACATTGTAAATAATAGTTTTGAAAATAAGTTACATTGTGATTGAATAAAATAGAATTAAGACTACTATCATTAGTTATCACAATCCCATTTGAATCAGTTCCGGTCTGTACTCCTATGTATGGATTTACTAAATTATACATTAAAACATCCCCAAAAGTTTCAAATTCTGGACTTATACTAACTTTAGTTACAAGTGAAGAATAATTTTCTAAATCAGTTATAAATCCATTCAAATTAGTTCCTGAGTATATTGCGAAAATAGCATTGGTGTTGTCAATTTCATGAAAGTTGTCGGTAATTGTCGTTACATTATGATTCTGAAAAATAGTATTCAAACCGGCATCTGATGTCGAATCATTGTATGGATTAATGGGGTCATTTAGATTAGTAGTAACATAAACGCTAGTGGAGTTGGTGGATATTTGAACATAATTAAGTTGTGCAAATCCTGAAAAACAAATGAAGAAAAGTAAAATTATTTTTTTCATAAAATATATCTTTGCTCAAATCTACAAAAAATATAATACCTTTGCACCCGAATTTTGGTTGTTGTTTCTGAATTTTTCAAAACAACATTAAAAGGGAATTAGGTGAAAAACCTAAGCTGTACCCGCAACTGTAAGCTATCAAGCTTGTTATTTTCTACATTACCATTGTTCGCCTTGGCGAATGAGAAGGTTGATAACAAGACGCAAGCCAGGAGACCTGCCACATTCGTTGAGTAACAAACTTTCGGGAAAAAAAGTTTGAGTATGGGTAAATTCTGTGCTTTTCTCCCCAATTTATTAAAATTTTTATTAACCCTAAAATGAACAAAAAGTTTATTGGCTTAAGTGTATTTACACTAGCTACTGTTTTTGCGTATGCTCAAGAATCAGATACGCTAAAAGTGACTAATTTAAAAGAAGTGGTCGTTTCGGACACAAAATTTGCGCAAAGCAAAGAAAAATCAGGTAAAATTATTGAAGTGATTACCGCTCAGGACTTAGAAGCCAAAAAAGGTCAAAATTTAGCTAACGTGTTGAGTCAGGTTGCTGGAGTGGAAATCAACGGAAATCAATCGTTTAATGGAAAAAATTTAGGCTATTACATTCGTGGTGGTCGTAATCGTCAAGTAGCGATTTACATTGATGGAGTTCCGGTAACGGATGCATCAGGAATTAATATCGAATACGATTTGCGTTTAATTCCAGTAGAACAAATCGAGAAAATTGAGGTTATGAAAGGCGCTTCGAGTACATTGTACGGAACTGGAGCTGCAACTGGAGTTATCAATATTACGTTAAAGAAATCAGCTAAAAAGGAAATTTCAGGTAATGCGTACATCAATATGGGAACGCAAAATACTTCAAATACTTCAAAAACGAGTGCTCAAGATTTCAATCAAGGATTATCGGTAAATGGAACAATCAATAAAGTTTCTTACATGACGACTTTAAACAGCACCGAAACGAAAGGAATGTCGGAAGCTGCAGGAGAAAATTTCGAAGAAGATACGTTTTCAAGAGTGAATGTGTTGCAGAAAATTGGGTTCAAAGCGAATGATAAATTAAGTTTTGAGTTTTTCGGAAATTATGACCGAATCAAAAACACATTCGACAATTCGTTTGATGGAATTATCGCTAATGCTGACGATTTAAACAACAATAGTTTTTCGGAACAATTCAGAATCGGATTTTTACCAAAATACAAATACAACAAAGGAGAATTTGCAATTAACGCAGGAGCTTCAACAATTGATAGAGTTTTAAATATTTCAAATTCTTGGTCGGGAACGATTGATAATTACAATTATTCAGGAAGAAGTGTTTCGATTGATGCTTTTAATAAATATAATTTCAGCAAACAAGTGTATTTGGTTCTAGGTGCGCAATATCAATATTTCGATATGACACAAAATACTAATGGAGTAGTAGATGCGGTTAAAGAAAAAGCGAAGTTTAATTTGTTAGATCCGTATGCTACTTTGGTTTTTAATTCTGAATTTGGTTTGAATATCAACGCAGGAGCTCGTTTCAACACCCATAGCGAATACGGAAATCAAATAGTGTATAATTTTAATCCGAGTTATTCATTTGAAAATTTACCATTGAAAGTGTTAGCTTCGTATAGTACGGCTTTCATCACGCCAAGTTTATACCAATTATATGGTCCTTACGGAAATTTAGACTTAACGCCTGAAGAAAATGCTACGGCAGAATTTGGTTTCGAATCGCAATTATTGGATAAAAAATTAACAATAAATGCGGTTGGTTTTTATAGAGAAGAAGAAAATACATTTGGATTTTTTACTAATCCAATAACGTTTGCTTCAAATTATATTAACATCGACGGAACTTACAATGCAAAAGGAGTAGAAACAAGCGTTCGTTATACCTTATCAGAACGTTTCAACATTGGAGGTAATTATACTTTCACAGAAGTAGAACAACAATTAAACCGATTAATTCCAAAACATAAAGGAAATGTTGACTTGAATTACAAATTCAAAAGAGGAACTTTCGGAATCAATTATCAATATGTAGATAAAAGAAGCGATGCCTATTACGATTCGAATATTTGGGCAACGCAAGCTGTTAATTTAGCCGCTTATCAGTTGGTTAATTCGAATATTTCATATGAATTATTACCAAAGCGTTTACATATTTTTGGAACTGTAACTAACATATTTAATGAGGATTTCCAAGAATTAATTGGATACAACACTAGAGGAAGAAATTATAAATTAGGTTTGAATTTCATGTTTTAACTAAAGTTTAATTATTTGATTTTAAAAGGTTTTGATATTTTTTTATCAGAACCTTTTTTTTATTTGTAACAAAATTAAATTACATTCGTCTTCATTATAAACCAACCAATTACTATGAACCAAAACGAGTTTGTACAAATAATCACTCCTTTTAAGGATAAGTTATTTCGTTTAGCGAAGCGAATGCTTGTGAGTACGGAAGAAGCAGAAGATGCGACTCAGGAGGTTTTAGTGAGGTTGTGGAATAAAAATAGTGCTTTAGAACAATACAATAGTGTAGAAGCTTTAGCGATGACGATGACCAAAAATTATTGTTTGGATCAACTCAAAAGCAAAAGAGCTTCGAATTTGCAAATTGTACATAACAATTATCAAGACAAGCAAGCGAGTGTAGAAACACAAATAGAGCATCAAAATACGTTGCAATGGGCAGAAAAGTTAATGAACGATTTACCTGAACAACAAAGATTGATATTACAACTTAGAGAAATTGAAGAATACGAATTTTCGGAAATTGCTCAAGTATTAGAAATGAATGAAACAGCGGTTCGAGTAGCTTTATCAAGAGCACGAAAAACCTTAAGAGAACAAATAGAAAAAACACATAATTATGGAACTCAAGTTAGTTGAACAATTATTGGAAAAATACTTTCAAGGAGAAACTACAATAGCAGAAGAAAAACAATTAAAGGCCTATTTTTCTTCCAACGATGTGGCGCCGCATTTGGCAAAATATCAATCACTATTTGGTTACTTTGAAACACAAAAAGGAACGCAATTCGAGCAAAAACTTCCATTACAACCTAGAAAACAAAGTACTGTAAAATGGATAGGTATTGCAGCAAGTTTTGTTGTACTTTTTGGATTGGCAACCTTCTATTTTTATCCATCCGAACCTAAGAAAGAAGATTTAGGAACATATGATAATCCAGAAGAAGCCTTTGCCGCTACACAGAAAGCCTTATTAATGGTTTCAGAACAAGTTAACATTGGCATGGAAAGTGTAGTATATTTAGAAGAATACGAAAAAACAAAAAAAACAATTTTTAAATAATAAGAAAAATGAAAAATTTAGTAGTAGTTATAGCATTTTTAATGGTATCAACAGTTTCTTTTGCACAAGGCGCTTTTGATAAATTTGAAGATAAAGAAGGTGTAGCATCTGTTATTGTGAATAAGAAGATGTTTGAAATGATGAGTAAAGTTAAAGTGGATGCAAAAGATAAAGAAATGCAACAATACATGAACTTGCTTAAAAAATTAGACAACTTAAAAGTGTTTACAACGAGTAATGCAAAATTAGGTGCCGATATGAAAGCGACTGTAAATAGTTACTTAAAATCGAATCCTTTAGAAGAATTGATGCGTGTAAATGGCGATGGTAAAAATGTGAAAATTTATGTAAAATCAGGTGCTAACGAAAACATTGTAAAAGAACTTTTAATGTTTATTGAAGGAGCTAATATGAAAGATGCTAGTACAATTGTTTTATCATTAACAGGAAACTTTAGTTTAGATGAAATTTCTATGTTAACCGAAAAAATGAATTTACCTGGTGGTGATGATTTGAAAAAAGCTTCAAAAAAATAAACCATGAAAAAGTTTCTATTACTTGTTTCAAGTGTGATTTTACTTTGGAGTTGTGAAGAAAAACCAACGCTTCAAAAGTATTTTGTAAAAAATACGGAATCATCTAAGTTCATTGCATTAGACTTAGCTTCTAATATCATTAAAACAGATAAAGTTACTTTGTCTGAAACTGAAAAAGCGGCTTTAGAATCGTTTGATAAAATGAATATTTTAGCTTTCAGAGCTGATTCTACTGATATATCAGGATATGATAAAGAAATCAAAGAAGTAAAAGCTATTTTGAAAGACGAAAGCTATCAGCAATTAATGAAAGTAGGTTCTGGAAACGATGGAGCAGCTATTTATTTCGTTGGGAATGATGATGAACACATTGAAGAGTTCGTAGTTTTAGCTGGAAAGAAAGAAAATGGTTTTGCAGTAGTTCGTGTTTTAGGAAACGATATGAATCCAACGCATATAATGAATATGCTGAGTTTACTCCAAAAATCACAAGTCGATATGGAGCAACTGAAATCCTTACAACAACTTATGAAATAAAAAAAATCCCGCAACTGCGGGATTTTTTAGTTTTTGAAGTATTTCAAAGGAACGATTAACATTCCAAAACATTCTCCGTGTTCTTTTCCTATGTGTTTGTGATGCATTTTGTGAGCGCGTCTAACAGCTTTAGCATAACGATTGTTTGCATTTCTAAACAATTTAAATCGTTGGTGAATAAAAATATCATGTACTAAGAAATAGGCCAATCCGTAAGCGAAAATTCCTAATCCAATTGCTAATCCTATTTCTAAGATATTGTGTTGCCACAATAAAAAACAGCCAATACTCACAACAGCATAAAAAATGAAAAAAGCATCATTACGTTCAAACCATGAATCATGATCTTTCTTGTGATGATCGGCATGTAAACTCCATAAGAATCCGTGCATAATATATTTATGACTAAACCAAGCCATGAATTCCATGAAGAAAAAGGTTGTGAAAAATACTAAAACGTGTAACCACATACTATATTAGTTTTAAATTATATTTAATCTGTATTTGACGTAACATCTGGCCAATAATTCTACTTTTTGATAATCAGAAACTCGTATACGCGTATTTTTGATTTCTAAAGAAGGTGTTTTTTGAAGCTTTTTCAATAATTTTTTATAATATCTGTATGCCGTATAAACGCCAAATTTAGCTTCTAAAGGTAAGTTTTTAATTCCTTCATAAGCAGCTTCAAAATCACTTTCAATATCAGCAATGATTTCTTGTTTTGATTTTTCATCTAAATGATTCAAATCGGTATTAGGGAAATAAGTTCTACTTAATTCTTCAAAATCTGCTTTTAAGTCGCGTAAGAAATTCACTTTTTGAAAAGCTGATCCTAATCGCATAGCTGAATCTTTTAATTCATTGTACTTTTCATCATTTCCGTTTACGAAAACTTTCAAGCACATTAATCCCACAACATCAGCTGAACCATAAATATATTCTTGATATTCTTCTGTTGTTTTGTATTCACTTTTGCTTAAATCAAGTTTCATGCTTTTCATAAAGGCATCAATCATTTCCTGTGGAATATTATATTTATTCACAGTATGTTGAAATGAATTTAAAATTGGATTTAAACTAATTCTTTGTGATAGCGCTAAACTTAATTCATTTTCAAACTGAGAAAACAAGGCTTCTTTATCGTAATCGTGAAAAGTATCTACAATTTCATCCGCAAAGCGAACAAAACCATAAATGTTATAGATGTCTTGTCGGATACTAGGAGCCAACATTTTTACAGCAGATGAAAATGATGTGCTGTACGCTTTCGTAACTTTTACGCTACAATCAAATGAAACGTTATCAAAAATGGACTTCATACTATTGATACTTTTTTATTAAATCGGCAACTAATTTTCCTGAAATTAAGGACGGTGGAACTCCCGGTCCTGGTACGGTTAACTGTCCAGTAAAATACAAATTTTGTACTTTTTTACTTTTCAATTTAGGTCTTAAAAAAGCGGTTTGCAATAAGGTATTGGCCATACCGTATGCATTCCCTTTGTACGAATTATATTCTTTAACAAAATCATTTACACAAAACGATTCTTTAAAGATAATATTATTTTTCACACTTTGATTAGTTAGTCGTTCTAGTCGGGTGATTATTTTTTCAAAGTATAATTCTCTTAACTCGTTTGTATCTTCTAATCCTGGTGCCAAAGGAATTAAAAAGATTCCAGCTTCTTTTCCTTCTGGAGCTGAGTTTTCATCAGTTTTTGATGGAAAACTTGCGTAAAACAAAGGTTCTTCAGGCCATTTTGGATTGTCGTAAATGGCTTCGGCGTGAATATTGAAATCTACATCAAAGAATAAAGAATGATGTTCTACGTTTTCAATTTTCTTATCAAACCCAACATAAAATAGGAGCGAAGAAGGAGCAAATGTTTTGTTTTCCCAATATTTCTCAGAATACTGACGATATTTCTCATCCAATAAAGTTTCCGAATGATGATAATCGGCGCCACTTAGAACCATATCAGCTGTAATGATTTTGTTATTTACTAATAAGCCAGTCGCTTTTCCGTTGGTAACATCAATTTTTTGAACATTAGCATTAGTTTCTATTTTGACTCCTAATTCTTTCGCCAATGTTTCCATAGCTAAAATTACCGAATACATTCCGTTTTTTGGATGCCATGTTCCCAAACCAAAGTCGGCAAAGTTCATAAAGTTGTAAAAAGAAGGCGTGTCGCTTGGTTTTGCTCCCAAAAATAAAACGGGAAACTCTAAAATTTGAACCAATTTCATGTTTTTGAATCGTTTTCGAACATCTTTTTTAATATTACTGAAAAATTGATTCACTTTTTTGGCTGTTTCTAAAGTAATTAACTCCAAAGGCGATTCTCCTGGACGATATACCAAATCTTTAATGGCGATATTATAATTGCTTTTAGCTTCCGCCATGAATTGCTCTAATTGCTTTCCGCTTCCTTTCTCTATAGATTCGAAAGTTTTTACAATTTCTGGTAAGTTATCGGCAATAGTAACAAAATCCAAATGTCCAAAATAGACTTGATAAGCTGGTGAGAGTTTAATTAACTCATAATAATCTGAAGGTTTTTTGCCAAAGTCAGCAAAGAAACGCTCAAATACATCGGGCATCCAATACCATGTTGGCCCAATATCGAATGTAAAGCCTTCTTTTTTAAGTTGACGCGCTCTTCCTCCTATGGTACTATTTTTTTCGTAAACAGTTACATCGTTACCCTGTTTTGCTAAATAGCAAGCTGCAGCTAACGAAGAAAATCCTGAACCGATTATGGCGATGTTTTTACTCACTTGTTTTTATTTTGTTTAACAAAAATAGTAAAAAAGTTAAACAAAACAAATCTTTTTATAAAGTATTTGAAAGTTCTTCTATACTATTAAATACATGTACGTTATTTTTGATGACTTTGGATGATATCGATTGTGTCATTCTGCCTAATAATAACAATTCATGATTGGTGTTTTCAATAAGTTTCGCTTGAATATCAATCATATAATTATCAATTTCTTCCTGATTTGGTTCAACGGTTAAATAACTTACAAAAGATATTTTTTCGTAAGAATTAATTAAATCTAACAAGCTGTCAGTTGGAATACTTTCTCCAAGATAGATGGTTTGGTAGCCTTTTAATAGGATTTCGTAATTCAAATACATTAATCCAAGTTCGTGAACTTCATTTAATGGAAGAAATAACACAAAAACTTTGTCTGTTCTTGTTGGTTCTAGTATTTGTACTTTTTCTGTATTTATTAAAAGTTTTTGTTTGATTAAATAACTAATGAAATGTTCGTGTGCTGGAGAAATGGTCTCGGTTTGCCAAAGAAATCCAATTTCTTGCATCAGTGGTATAAAAACAGTGTAAAATACTTCACGAAATGATTTCTCACTTAATAATTGATTGTATGTATTGAAAAACAAAGATTGATCAAAATTCATCATTGCCATTTTGAAAGTACTAATGGCGTGATTTTTTGCACTTTTTTCGGAAATAATGTCGTTGGCTAACTTGTTAATTTGCTCCTGATTAAGCGTGCCTATTTTTGAAATTTTATAGCCGTAATTGTGAAGTAATACGATATTTAAAAGCTTTTGTAAATTCTTGATATCATACGAACGAATGTTAGTATCTGAACGCATAGGCTCTAATACATTATAGCGTTTTTCCCAGATACGAATCGTGTGTGCTTTTATTCCTGAAAGATTTTCTAAATCTTTGATACTAAAAACATTTTTAACGTTGTTCATCTCTCATTTCATTTTGTTTAACAAAAGTAATAAAAAAAGTGAACAAAAAAAGTATTTTGGTAAAAATGTTTAACGATGGTCTAAATTTGGTTAAACAAATATAATATAGGGGATAGGATTGAGAATAAATTGTAACAAAAGTGACCAAGGAGGGATTTGAACCCTCACGCCCTTACGAGCACCACCCCCTCAAGATGGCGAGTCTACCGTTTCTCCACTTGGCCATAAAACAACAAAGACGTTGCAATGCAACGTCTTTAATTTTTTTGTGACCTGGCTGGGATTCGAACCCAGGACCCCATCATTAAAAGTGATGTGCTCTACCAGCTGAGCTACCAAGTCGGTGCGTTCAAGAAATAAGTTTTATGTAGTGACCTGGCTGGGATTCGAACCCAGGACCCCATCATTAAAAGTGATGTGCTCTACCAGCTGAGCTACCAAGTCATTTTATTTCCTTGAATGCGGGTGCAAATATATAAACATTTATTTATTTTGCAATGGGAATTTCTTATAAATTTGTCTTTTTTTACAATTAATTTCTTAACCCTTTAATTTATAAGGGATTATTTATTTATGAAAATAATATTATTAGGTTACATGGGTTGTGGTAAGTCGGTAATAGGTGCTTTTTTAGCAGAGAAGCTTCAAATTCCTTTTTATGATTTAGACCAAGAAATAGAAAAAGAAACTCAAATTTCAATTGCTGAATTGTTTCAAACCAAAGGTGAAATTTATTTTCGTAAAAAAGAAAATGAAATTCTGAAAACTTTTTTAGCGAAAGAAAATGACTTTGTTTTAAGTTTAGGTGGAGGAACACCTTGTTATTATAATAATCACGAACTATTGCTTCAAGAAGGTGTGTTTTCTATTTATTTAAAAGCTTCAGTTGATACATTGGTAAGTCGATTAATAAAAGAGAAAGCCCAACGTCCTTTGCTTCACAATCAAGATGAGGTTAGTTTGAAAGATTTTATCAATAAACATTTATTCGACCGAAACTTTTATTATCATCAAGCTACGAAAGTAGTTACCGTAGATGACAAGTCGGTCGAACAAATTGCAGATGAAATTAAGGCTTTATTAGCTTAAATAGGCATACGAGTTATTCTCTTCGAAAACAACTTGAATATGTTCTTGTAATGAAGTGGATAAAGATAACCCTTTAAAATCAGCTTTTACAGGGTATTTTTTATGATTTCTATCTACTAAAACTGCTGTTTTAAACTTGCTTAGAGGTACTTCTAAAAAGTGTTTTACACCATAAATTAAGGTAGTTCCAGAACTCAAGACATCGTCAATTAAGACTAAGGCTTTGTTTTTATAAACTTCGGGAGTTATAGAAGTCGTTACAACATCTTGTGGTTGTTGTTTGTTGATTTTAACTTCACAAAGTGTTACATTCAAATCCGAAATTAAAGCTAATTCTGCAGCTATTTTTTCAGCAAAAATAAAGCCATTGTTAGCAATTCCAGCCAAAATCACTTCCTCTTCATTAACAAAGGTTTCGTAAATTTGGTAAGCAATTCGTTTGGTTTTGTGTTTGATTTCTTCGTGTGTTAAAATAATATTTTCCATGTGTGTTGTTATTTGACTTCAAAGATAAAAAAGAGTTCCTTATTTTGTCGTGGCTTTATCGAATTATGTGCTTTTTCTAAGGTTTTAATAGTAAATTTATCTGAAAATAAATTCAAATATTCGGTTACAGAACCTCCAAATGGCGGACCTTCTGTTGTTAACGGAAAATCAAATAATAATCCCGCTAATTTTCCCTTCGGATTTAAAAGTGAAGCCATTTTTTCAACATATTTCGGACGCATTTCAGGCGGTAAAGCGCAGAAAAATGTTTGTTCTAGAATTAAGTCGAAAGTATCATCCAATTTAAAAAAATCGGAATGTATCAAATGTGAAGCGTATTCAGGTTTTCTTTTTTTAATGTTTTCCAATGGAGTTTCTGCAATATCAATCACATAAACATTTTGAAATCCTTTTTCAATTAAATAATCAAATTCATAACCATTTCCAGCACCTGGAATTAAAATTTTGATATTCTTATTAGTCAATTGGTCAATGTATTCTTTTAGAGGAGTTGTAATAGAACCTGCATCCCAACCCGTTTCTCCTTTTTGATAGCGTTCTTCCCAGTAGTTCATCTTATTCAATTTCTTCAGTTTCGATATTATCATCTAAATAGTCGTCGATATCTCTACGTTCTTTTTTAGTAGGACGCCCCGTTCCGTTGGCTCTGTAGTGTTCTTTAGATAATTTTAGTAATTCTAAATGTTCAAAAGCTTCTTTTGGTGTTTCGTCTTTGCGATACATGTCTAACAATTTAGCGCCCAAACGATTTTGAGGGACATCTAAAATGGTTAATTTATAATTGATTTGATCTTTTCGAAGTGTAATTTTATCACTCGGAAAAACCTCTCTTGAGGCCTTTGCCACCTGACCATTAACGGTTATATGTCCTTTCTTTACAGCTTCAGTAGCTATACTTCGGGTCTTATAATATCGTAAACACCATAAAAGTTTATCTATTCGCATAATATAAATCAAAAAACCATGTTAATATTTCTACAAAAATAAATGAAAATTGTATCTTGCGCCCTATAAATTTTACAATAATGAGAAGTCTTTTAAAAATAGCCCTTTTATTAACAGTTGCTTTTGCTTTCTACGCTTGTCCTTCTGATGATGGTGGAACTTCAATTGTAGTTAGAAATGAACTTGAAGTATATAATGAAAATATCGATCAAATCGAAGAATTTTTACATACACATTATGTAACAATTGATGCGGATTATAATACGGTATTTGCAGAAATTCCTGAAGGAGGTTCTCAAACTCCAATTTGGGATATGACAGAATTAGACACTATTCAAAGAAAGTTAAATGATATAAATTATGTGATATATTATTTAAAAATGAATGAAGGACAAAATTTGAATCCAACTCCTTTAGATTCGGTATATGCATCTTATAAAGGAATTGTTTTTGAAAAAGTTACTGAAGTGGTGGGTAGTGTTTCAACAACTTATACAAAACAAACAGTTTTTGATCAAGCCTTGACGCCAACATGGTTTAAATTAGAAGATGTGATTTCTGGATGGAGTGAAATTTTCCCTTTATTTAAAACGGGGGATTTTTCTGAAAATCCACTTAATGGAGACGTTTCTTACTCTAATTTTGGAGCTGGTGTAATGTTTGTGCCAAGTGGATTAGCTTATTTTAACGAAGAGAAAGGATTGATTCCTGCTTATTCACCATTAATTTTTACTTTTGGACTTAAAGGATTGCGATACCGAGATCATGATGGCGATAAGGTGTTAACAAAAGATGAGTATAGAGAGCCCGAAGTTGGTGATATTGTAGATTATGTCAATGGTAAAGTAAATTTTAAAAAGACAGCTAAAGATACCGATGGAGATGGCCAACCAGATTATTTAGACATTGATGACGATGGAGATGGTTATTTAACGAAGACTGAAGTTAGGTTTACCTATGTAGATGGAGGTCAGACAATAACTAGTTATTATCCATTTCAAGGAGCAACAACAGATGATCCATCAACGCCATATGATGATAGAAGAGGCATACCTAGAAAATTCACGGGTCCAATTGTTTCACCGTCAACATTACCTTCGCCTATTGAAGCCGATTTTACGGATGTTGCTAGATTGAGAAGACATTTAGATAAGACATGCAAGCCACCTTATCAAAATTAAAATATGCCAACAATTTAGTTTGGAAAATAATAAAAAAAGCAACTCACAAGAGTTGCTTTTTTTATTACTACATTTTACATCTATTTTCATTAAACACCCTTTTTAAAAAATGCTTTATCTATTACCTAAATTTAAGTAATTGATATTGTACTTTTTGTGTTAAATTTGTACCTACTATCAGTGCTTTATTAGTGCTATATCTATGCTATATCAGTGCTATATATATAAATAAAATTATGAGTAACTATTTACAATAAATTGTTCATGGGAAAGTTAAAAGGAATTGTACAGTTTACAGGAAAATTTGATGGTTTATCATTTTATGAGATGAATGATAAAATTGTGATACGGAAAACGGGTGGATTTGATGGCGAGAAAATTAAGAATAATGCTAATTATGCTCGTGTTAGAGAAAACAGCTCTGAATTTGCACATTGTGCTAGAGCGGGAAAATATTTTAGAAGCGCTTTTAGTTCTTGTTTGATGCCGCTACGTATACCTTATGTACACAACCATATTGTGAGTTTGTTTCAAGGGATTTTAAAATTAGATGGGATACAAAAAAGAGGAAATAGAACCGTTGGAAATGGTTTGCTTACTTCTGAAGGTAAAAAAGCGCTTTTGGATTTTGAGTTTGATAAAACCCAAAAAATTAGTAGTTACTTTCCTTTTAAAATGGAGGTTGATTTTACTACTGGTAGTTTAACGGTTTTAAATTTTTGTGCTTCTACTCTTATTACCCCAAAAGGTGCTGACCAAATACAACTACAATTACATGTTGCGAAATTAGATTTTGAACATTTTACAACACCAATAACTCAAACAAGTCCTAGAGTTTTAATCGACTTGAATGAGACTACTACACAGAATTTAACATTATCCTTTATTCCTACTCTTCAGGATTCGAATATTCCTATAGCTGTTTTGGAAGTAGTTTTTTTTCAAGAAGTAAACGGAAGTTTTATACCACTAAAAGGCGGAGGAATAAAAATTGCGGGAGTAAAATAATAAAAACCTAACTTTTTAATAGCAAAAGTAAAAAAGTTATATATTTGAAATACGTTCTTACAAATAAAAAGTGTGGATTTTGTCCAAATTTCACCTTTTTTAAGTTTTCTTGAATTACTGTTAAGTATTTCTGATATTGGTGTGAAGTAATTTTTGACTACTATCCTTTCGGCATGCTAATACCTAACCGCCATGGCTCTAGCAATAGCTACCGCTACGGCTTCCAAGGACAAGAAAAAGATGATGAGTTAAAAG
>Ga0208265_100147_pt1 | contig 46977 bp, 41 predicted proteins | sample LakWasMet44_HOW7_2_FD_183882 | JGI IMG/M metagenome (GOLD analysis project Ga0208265, IMG submission 183882) | Freshwater sediment methanotrophic microbial communities from Lake Washington under simulated oxygen tension - Sediment Metagenome... | ecosystem: Environmental > Aquatic > Freshwater >... | reverse complement strand
CGCTGCCTGCCTTTCGCCATCCCATCTTTAGTACAGCCTTCTGAGCTACATTTGGGGCATCTAACCATGATCACTGACTCGTAAAAATGGATTAGCTTAGCTCAAACCACATTAAATTAACAATGCCTTACATTAATTATCCATAATGGCACTTTAAACTCTTACAGGAGCTCAGCCATTCATTGACATTTCCTGTTTTTCGTCAAAAATAGCCTTTTTTCCAATTTTATCGACAATGGCAACCAAAACGATTCCTTGCGTCAAAGGCGATTTTTTTCTGGGCAATTTACGCCAATATAAAGCTAATCCTTTTCAAGCGATCTGCAGTTGGCAGCGCGATTATGGAGACTTGGTCAGTTTCAGGCTAGCCGCCCGTCAGCTTTATTTATTCAGTCATCCACAGTTAGTGGAACAGGCTCTAGTCAAACAAAGCCATAACTTTGTCAAAATGTACAACCCGAAAAAGCCGACGGGTCTGTCCTTGATTTTAGGACAAGGACTGCTTACCAGCCAGGGCGATTTATGGCGTAGACAACGACGCTTAATGCAGCCGGTCTTTCAGCGCGCCAATTTAACATCCATGCTGCCACAAATGATCACGACCGGAAATAACCTGTTGCATCGTTGGCGGCAATTAGGTGATGAGGCGCAAGTTAATCTTGCTGACGAGATGATGCAATTGGCACTGGAAGTCATCACCCAAACGATGTTCAGCACCAGCGTACTCGACAAAGTAGGCGATATCGCATCAGCTTTGGATACCGGATTAAAGTACGCTGCCAAAACCATATCGAATCCTTTAACCCCGCCTTTATTTATACCGACGCCCGCCAATCGAGCATTCAGACAAGCTACCGGCGTATTAGATGACATTATTTACAGCATGATTAATCAGCGCCGATCCCAATCTATCGAGCAACGCGATTTATTGAGCATGTTGTTGAAGGTGCGCGATGACGATACAGGAAATGCCATGAGTGACCAGCAAATTCGTGATGAAGTGATTACGATTTTCACTGCCGGCCATGAAACCACGGCAAATGTGCTTACCTGGACATTATATTTATTGGCTCGACATCCAGATGTTCTAGCAAGACTCAAAACTGAGCTCCATGATCAGTTGCAAGGCAATACTCCCGATGCCGAATCTCTACAGCAATTGGTTTATACCCGGGCGGTATTGAGCGAAGCCATGCGCATCCGCCCACCGGCAGGCATTCTGATACGCAAAATAAGCCAAGATACTGAAATTGACGGATATGCCCTTAAAGCTGACAGCCTGGCAATATTCAGCATCTACAATGTTCACCATCATCCCGACTATTGGCAACAGCCTGAACAATTTGATCCTGAACGTTTTTTAACGGCTGAAAAACGGAAATTCGCCTATATGCCTTTCGGTACCGGCGAACGCGTGTGCATCGGCAACCATTTTGCCTTACTCGAAAGTCAGTTGCTGCTAAGTATGATTGTTCAGCATTATGATGTGGAATTGCTCAATAACGATGAAATCGAGATTGAAATGGCTGTAACTGTACGGCCTAAAGGGGGCATTCCGGTAAGACTAAAACGGCGCTAAAACAATCTTCAGTCCCATTTCAATATTCTGGCTATTGCATTTTTATGCCTGTAAAACTTTAACCTTGATTTAAACGCCGTTGTAGGGTCGAATTCATTCGGCGGGGGACAAACGCCCACGTACCGGCCTCTGCAGTGCGAATGAGCACGGCATCGCAGTAAAACTAAAACAAAACATAAATCGATTCGTGCGTAACATCAGTTTGATAACTAAAGATCAGTATCCATCAGCCTCAACACATAGCCATTTTGCACTTAAAAATATTAATGCCATAATTGCATAAGCCATAGCCCACTCCCACGCGGGAGTTAATGATAAGGCTGTATCGCTAGCTGTCCACTGGTAAGAATGCATCAGACCACAAGCTGATAATAGACTGGCCGAGCCGCTCCAGAGCGCAGCCTTGATAAAATGACGCTCAATAATCGCTACCGTCAACGCGGCCAGGATCATCGCTGTCATAATAAAGCCCTGCTCCAATGCAAAAGCGCCCTGAATCCAGACATCGGCCTGTTGAAAACGCGCTAGCATTGCATCCGAAAATGCCGGCATGGGCCCGCCGCCATAGTCTGCCGCCCGGATACCGCTTTTTGCCATAAAGGCTCCCCAAGCCGCAATGCCGGGCAGCAACCCCATTACAACCGCCGGCGCATGGTTTTTCGGAGTTTCCTGAAAAGCTTGCGCCGCAATGACAATACCGATCCACAACATAATCGCCATGCCGGCATCGATCGGAATCACCCAAGCGATATAAGACAAACTGCCGGTTAAACAAATCAGTGTGATAAACGCTCCGTTTAAAATCGAATAGCCGGCGCGAGATCCCATCGCTTTCCAGCCGGGATGACCGATATAAATCGTCGTCGGAAAACAGGAGCCGAACAAACTAGCCGCTAATGTTCCAATGCCGTTGACTGCCAAAGAAGACCGCGTAGAGTAACTGTCACCTGCAGCTTCGGCAGATTCAATATTTTGAAGGGAGCCGATGAGATTAAAGAGTCCCATCGGAATGATGACCGACAAGTAAGTTAAGCTATGCCCCGAAGTCAGCACTTCGAATAAATCGCCGAGCACCGGTATAGGCAAATACAGGTTCAAATCATTATCCGGCCTATCGCCAACGGGGGCCAATCCTATTAACCAAGCTAGCAAAGCGCCTAATACTATAGCTACCAAACCTCCCGGAATATTGCCGCGAAAACGCAGTCGGCCAAAATAGACTAATAAAATCACGCCTAATGTCACCAAACCGACGACCGGATGCGCATAGGTGCGAAATAAAAAGCCCAGAGAAATAAATGTTAAGGCGATTCCGGATAAAGTCGATAGCAAAGCTGCACGTGGCGTCGCTTTTCTTAACTTTTCCACAATAAAGGCGCCGCCTAACTCAATCAAACCGGAACCCAAACAAGCCAACAAGCCTGCTTGCCAAGCAATACGTTCGGGATTTTCAGCCCCATCAGCCTCTGCCAGCATTTTTGCCGGCAACATGACTAAAAAAATATAAGCAAATAAAGACACGGCGTTGATGCCGTAAGGCAAGGCACAAACATCATGGCGCCCAGTCGCCGCAGCCAATTGTTTGGCTTGATGAGCATAATAGATATTACCGATTAATAAAGAAACGGCGACGCCAGGCAGAATATGGCGGTAAATCAAATCTTCTGAAAAACCCAGGACCTGATCACATAACCCCACGATAACCAACAATTGCACAAGGTTATCCAAAGCCAAGCCAAAAAAACCGTCAAGATCGGTGCGTACAAACCATTTCACTACAAAAATCCAAGTCCAAAAATGAAACAGAAAAAGTATCTATTAGTCTGCTTAGGATACCGCCAGAAACAACTTCCCTGAATTGATACAGCAAATCAGCGATAATAATTTTTTAATCCATCTCAAACTAAGAAGCAAGTATCGGTTTAGGGCATGGAAGGCGGCGAGTTATCCGCTTGAATTGAGTACCTTTTCCGATTTTTAGCCCATCAAAAGGGCAGCAAAGCTCATTGCATTTACTGTCTTTATAGCGGGCCAGAACTCCGTTATTTCAACCTGGGCTTAACTATAACCCTGGTTTATCAAGGAGGACATGAGTAGTTAAGCTGTCCCTCAACAAACACGCTATAGGTGCATGGATTACTTCCACCGTTGTAAGTGCCGCCAGTATGTAAAACATAAAACCCACTTTTCGATCCGGCAATAATTATACCGTTACACACCATATTTTCTTCGCCAACTTTTTTACTGACCATCGTGAATGGGTCAGTAAACGGACCGTCATCGAAAATTGCAGAATAGGTTATATTTCCGAGCTTAACTTGATGCCAATGTCCATCATGAGGAACGATCTGATTATTATTGATAGTGCTTTTCATATCGTCCATGAGCTTGCCGATATGAATATGCAATTGATGTTTGCTCCGCTTCGGGAGTGGATTAATCGCGAGTGCAATATTCTCAGTGGGAATATTTTCATCCTTAGCCAGATCCCACGCTAAGCTCCAAGATCGTGGATCCCGATGAGCATGATCCTCTACACCGATAACAGGATAATTCGGCACAACCAGCCAGTGACCGGGTCCTTTTGAGGTATCACAACTGTCATATACTGCATTAAACACAGTATGATAATGGGCCGGTATCGTTCCGATATGTTTAATGTATGGTGGATGATGCGGACAGGAGTCACCGGGTTGAACATCTTTGCAGTCCTCAACACTGAGCCAAAGACTACACGCATCACTAGCAAGATTCGCTGGATCGGTACAATCTTTATTCAGGTTTGGTGCATCATCGCCCAAAATAGCAGCACTGAACTGAATGAGTAAGGCGAAAGTTATCAGCCGCCAAGCTAAATATGATTTATTCATTTGATTTCCTTACTTACACAATAAAATCGATGTTGGATTTTACTTAAGTAAACCAATTGATGGTGGGGTGAAATAATTGAACTTAGCGCTCTGGGTTTATGATGGTATGGATTCCAAGAAGTTTCATCATACCTTGCTACTGTTGAAACCTGAATTACAGACCTGCAATACTCTGGATTTTTGGTGAGTTTTATTGTGATTTTTATTTTGAATATGCCCTACCAAGGACACGCAGAAACTTTCAGGCAATAAAAAAGGCCTTGGTAAATTACCTAAGGCCTTGTTTTTACTTGGCTCCCCCGGACGGGCTCGAACCGCCGACCTAATGATTAACAGTCATCCGCTCTACCGACTGAGCTACAGGGGAATAAACTTTTTGTCTTCTTCAATGGCGCGCCCGGAGAGATTCGAACTCCCGACCGCTCGGTTCGTAGCCGAGTACTCTATCCAGCTGAGCTACGGGCGCCTTGTTGATCCGACCATTATCCTTCTTTACCTCATCCTTGTCAACCTTTATTTTTCATTCTCTTAAAAAACAAAAATCAACCTTTAATTAAGTGGCGGAGAGAGAGGGATTCGAACCCTCGATGCGCTTTTGGCACATACTCCCTTAGCAGGGGAGCGCCTTCGGCCTCTCGGCCATCTCTCCTAAAACTTTTACTCTTCTGAACCGGTTAAGCCTGTAGACTCGGCCTGTTCTTTTTTAATCCGTTCGTAAATTTCTTCCCTATGAACAGAGACTTCTTTTGGTGCATTAACACCGATGCGAACCTGATTTCCTTTGACTCCAAGAACAGTGACTGTAACTTCATCACCGATCATCAAAGTCTCTCCTACCCGACGAGTCAAGATAAGCATGGCTTCTCCCTATGTCTATTTAAAAACCACTGTTCTTACACAGCATCCAACCAAGAACGACAATTATAGCAGCTTTTTCAGATAAATAAAGTCCTAAGTTAAAATAAAATCTAAGACTCTATTTCTTGGTCTAGTTTAAAAGCCGCATGTAATGCTCTGACCGCCAATTCCAAATATTTCTCATCAACAACGACGGAAATTTTAATTTCCGATGTCGATATCATTTTAATGTTTATGCCTTCTTTTGCAAGCGTTTTAAACATAGTGCTGGCAATTCCGGCATGAGAACGCATGCCTACGCCTACAATTGAAACTTTTACTATGCTGTCATCGCCAGTCACTTTTCTAGCCCCAAGCTCTGCACATCCATTTTCCAACAAAGCTTTTGCTCTGGGATAATCGTTGCGATGCACGGTAAAGGTAAAATCAGTCGTCGCGTCATCGGCAATATTCTGGATGATCATATCGACTTCGATATTTGCATCAGCTATCGGCCCAAGAATTTTAAATGCAACCCCTGGTAAGTCAGGCACGCCAGTAATGGTTAATTTTGCCTCGTCACGATTAAATGCGATTCCGGAAACTAAAGCACTTTCCATTTGTGATTCCTCATAGGTAATGAGCGTACCCTTACCTTCTGTAAATGATGATAATACTCTTAAAGCAACATTATACTTGCCGGCAAACTCTACCGATCTTATTTGCAATACTTTTGAACCCAAGCTGGCCATTTCCAGCATTTCTTCAAAGGTAATCTTATCAAGTCTGCGGGCTTTCGGTTCTACCCGAGGATCAGTGGTATAAACACCATCCACATCGGTATAGATGTGGCACTCATCGGCTTTCAAAGCGGCAGCCAAAGCGACAGCGGTCGTATCAGAACCTCCGCGCCCTAGCGTTGTAATATTGTTGTTTTCATCAACCCCCTGAAAACCGGCGACAACCACTACTTTACCTGCACTAAGATCAGCTCGCATGCGGGTGTCATCGATATTACGAATGCGCGCTTTCGTATGACTGCTATCGGTCAGAATTTTTACTTGCCCACCTGTATAGGAGCATGCTGAGCATCCAAGCTCATGCAAAGCCATACTTAAAAGCGAAACGGTAACCTGCTCTCCTGTGGAAAGCAGAACATCCATTTCTCTTTCGTTGGGCTGTGGTTGCATTTCTTTTGCCAACACAACCAGACGATTGGTTTCTCCGCTCATTGCTGAAACGACAACAACAATCTGATTCCCCAGATCATGCACTTTTTTAACTTTTTCGGCGACTGCTTTAATACGCTCTACAGAGCCTACCGATGTACCGCCAAATTTATATACATATAATGCCATTCACTATAACCTTATCTTCAAGCATTCATTTGCTCTTGCACCCAAGCAGGAACTTGAGCCAGTGCCTCAGCCAACTTTGACGGATCGTTGCCGCCAGCCTGAGCCATATCAGGCCGACCGCCGCCTTTGCCGCCGACTTTAGTCGCTACAAAATTAACCAGATCACCGGCTTTTACACGGCCCATCTGATCTTTGGAAACACCTGCGCACAGCATGACCTTATCGCCCTCGACGACTGCCAGCACGATGGCAGAGCTGCCTAATTTGTTTTTCAGCTGATCCACCATGTCACGCATGGACTTAGGATCAACGTCATCAAGCTTAGTGGCCAGTACTTTGATCCCATTGACATCGATGGCCTGAGAGCTGAGTTCACCACCTGCTGAACTTGCCAGTTTCAATTTCAGCCGCTCCAGCTGTTTTTCCAGCGACTTATTCTTTTCTATCAGCTGCTCGACCTTTTCAGATGCCTTGTCCGCCGAACTTTTCAAAAGCCCTGCAATACTGCTCAATGCTTTATCGCGGCATTCGATCCAGTCAATACAGACACTGCCAGTAACCGCCTCAATACGTCTGACGCCAGCAGCAATACCCGTTTCACTGATTATCTTAAAGCAACCTATATCGCCTGACCGCTCAACATGCGTACCGCCGCACAGCTCGGTTGAGAAGTCGCCGATTTTTAAGACCCTGACTTCGTCGCCATATTTTTCGCCGAACAAGGCCATGGCTCCGGCATTCATAGCTTCATCTTTTGCCATAATCTGTGCGGAAACAGGATTATTCATGCGGATCTGCTCATTGACCAGGCGCTCAACAATGCTGATTTCGTCAGCCGTTACCGGCTCAAAATGGGAAAAGTCAAAACGCAAGCGCTCCGGGTTAACCAGTGAGCCTTTTTGAGCCACGTGCTCGCCCAAGACCTTTCTTAATGCGGCATGCAACAAATGTGTGGCAGAGTGATTCAATTCGGTTGCTTTTCTATCTGCTGTACTGACACGCGCATCGCACAATTGTCCCTTGTTTAGTGTTCCGGCAGCCACCCTACCTTTATGCAAGAACAGATTACTGCCCTGCTTTTGTGTATCGGTAACTTCAAATATCGCACCATTGGCTTCAATTTTGCCGCAATCGCCCACTTGACCGCCGGACTCCGCATAAAACGGCGTTTTATCCAGCACTACAACGCCTTCATCGCCTTCTTTGAGGCTATCGACCGGCTGACCTTTTTGGTACAGACCTATGATATGCACCTGATCATCGAGTTGTCCGTAACCGGTAAATTCGGTCTGCACGTCCAGCTTGATATCCTGATCGTAATCGGCCCCGAAACTGCTGGCCAGCCGCGCTCGTTCCCGTTGCTCAGACATAGCCATTTCAAATCCGGCGTGATCGACAGTGAGATTGTTTTCACGGGCAAAGTCAGCCGTCAAATCCACTGGAAAACCATAAGTATCATAAAGCTGAAATACAGTCTCGCCAGGAATCACAGAGCCTTCCATTTTGGCCACGCAGGCTTCAAGGATTTTCATGCCTTGTTCCAAAGTTTCAGCAAAACGCTCTTCTTCCTTTTTCACTACGCGTTCAACCTGTGCCTGCCCGTTTTTAAGCTCAGGGTAAGCTTCGCCCATTGCTTCGACCAGTGGCGCGACCAATTTGTAGAAAAACACCTCACGGATACCTAGACGATAACCGTGGCGAATAGCCCGGCGAATGATGCGCCGCAAGACATAACCGCGCCCCTCATTTGAAGGCATGACGCCATCAGCCACTAAGAAGGCACAGGAACGGATATGATCGGCGATCACGCGCAATGAACTTTGCGTTAAATCATGGGTTCCGGCAATCTCGGCCGCAGCCCGCAGCAATTTCTGAAACAGATCAATCTCATAATTGCTGTGTACGCCCTGCATTACCGCAGAAATCCGCTCAAGCCCCATGCCGGTATCAACAGAAGGTTTGGGCAGTGGATGCAAATTGCCTTCACTGTCGCGATCATATTGCATGAATACCAGGTTCCAGATTTCGATATATCTGTCGCCGTCTTCATCCGGCGAACCTGGAGGGCCGCCGGCAATTCCTTCACCGTGATCATAGAATATTTCAGTACAAGGCCCGCAAGGCCCTACGTCGCCCATAGACCAGAAATTATCCTTGGCGCCGATTCTTGAGAACCGGTTTGGATCAATCCCAACATCCTGAAGCCATATTTTTTCCGCTTCAGCGTCTTCCTCAAAAACAGTTACCCATAATTTCTGCGGCGGAATATCCAACTCTTTCGTTAAAAATTCCCAAGCAAAATAAATCGCTTCTTTCTTGAAATAATCGCCGAAACTGAAATTGCCCAGCATTTCAAAAAAGGTATGATGGCGTGCCGTATAACCGACATTTTCCAAATCGTTATGCTTGCCGCCCGCCCTGACGCAGCGCTGACTAGTCACCGCCCGGTTATAATCACGGTGCTCTCTACCTAGGAATACATCTTTAAACTGCACCATGCCGGCATTGGTGAATAACAATGTCGGGTCATTGCCGGGCACCAGGGAGCTTGAAGGCTGTACAGAATGTCCTCGTTCACGAAAGAATTCCAGAAAAGCAGTGCGCAGTTCTGAGCTAGTCATTTTTTTCATGGTAATGGTAAATAAATGATTTTTTAAAACTAAAATTTATTCTTGTTAATATTCAAATGATCAAGCAAAGCGCTGATCATTTCACCAGTAAAGCCGCGGTGCAACAAAAATCGACTGCGTTTAGCCCACTCGTTTCTGTCCAGATTTTTTTTATGATTATATTTTTTGTTGTAAACCTGTTCCAGCAAGTCCATCCAGCTATTATCAGACTCCTGCAAAACTGCGTCTAAATCAATCTCGTCAACACCATTTTGCCGCAGTTCATATTCAATGCGAACAGGTCCGTAGCCTTTCTGCATGCGGTAGCGGGCGTAGTTCCGTGCATAACGTTGGTCATCCTGCCAGCCTTGCTGTACCAATTCATCAATGACAGCCGATACATCTTCCCTATCAAAGCCTTTGCCTGTCAGTTTATTGAGCAATTCTTTCCGGCTGTGATCTCTACGGGCCAGCAATCGCAGACAAGTTTCTTTAATATCCTTATAAACGTCATTCACAACAGGCAATGAGGACTAAATGGACTATTCGCCTTCATCAGTAAAGCTAGGTTCCTCACTGAACTCGGCTTTTCGGCCGAACGCTTCGGCCCGTATTTTGTCTTCGATCTCTTTGGCCATGTCGGGATGTTCTTTCAGGAAGGCTTTGGCATTGTCCCTGCCTTGGCCGATTTTTTCACTACCATAACTATACCAGGAACCGGACTTTTGAATAAAACCGTAATTGACGCCTAAGTCAACCAACTCGCCCAGAAACGACACGCCTTCGTTATATAAAATCTCGAATTCGGCCTGTTTGAAAGGCGGAGCGACTTTGTTTTTAACCACTTTTACGCGGGTTTCGTTGCCTATCACTTCCTCACCTTTCTTAACCGAACCGATGCGTCGGATATCCATCCGCACTGAAGCATAGAATTTAAGTGCATTACCGCCGGTCGTTGTTTCCGGACTGCCGAACATGACTCCGATTTTCATCCTGATCTGATTGATAAAGATAACCAGCGTATTAGAGCGTTTGATATTGGCAGTCAATTTCCTTAATGCCTGGGACATCAAACGCGCCTGCAGGCCCATATGCGAATCGCCCATATCGCCTTCAATTTCGGCTTTAGGCGTCAAGGCCGCGACCGAGTCGACGACGACGACGTCAACGGCGCCCGAACGCACCAGCATATCGGTGATCTCCAAGGCCTGTTCGCCAGTGTCGGGCTGAGACACCAACAAATCATCGACATTGACACCGATTTTTTCGGCATAACCTGGGTCCAATGCATGCTCAGCATCGACAAATGCCGCCGTACCGCCGAGCTTTTGCATTTCAGCGATGACTTGCAGTGTCAAGGTCGTCTTACCGGAAGATTCAGGCCCATAAATTTCCACGATACGGCCGCGAGGCAAGCCTCCACAACCCAGCGCAATGTCCAAGCTCAGAGAACCGGTAGAAACCACTTCGATATCACGCGCGGCGGCGACATCGCCCATGCGCATGACAGAACCTTTGCCGAACTGTTTTTCTATCTGCATCAGCGCTGCACCCAGCGCTTTCTTCTTGTTCTCGTCCATTGTTTATGTCCTGTATGTAAAGAAGTATTACCCAATCGAACTGTTTATTATCACATAGAGATATGCATTCGGATAGTTTTGATTTTCAAATCAAGATTTATCTTTATGATATTAAATTGCTTCATTTTTAGACAGCATAGTCCAAGCGAGTTCCGCCATGTTCTTTGAGCCTCCGCCTTCGCCCAACTGCGCTTTAACCTGGGTTAAATTGTCGCGCATCGCACCGGCATAGACCTTGTCGGTCAAAATCCGGTTAACTTCCGCGGCCAGATTTTCCGAAGTCGCTTCATGTTGAATAAACTCCTTTACAATCCCTTTGCCTGCAATAATATTGGGCAATCCAATAAACCGCGTATTCACCAACCATCTTCCAAGTATAAAAGTTAGCGGTGAAAGCTTATAAGTGATAACCATAGGCACGGTTAATAAAGCGATTTCCAGCGTTGCCGTTCCCGAAGTCGTCATGACTGCATCGCAGCATTGAATCACATCATAAGGCTGATTTTTTACCGTAATAATTTTAACCGGCGACTGACTCAAATACGCTTCAAGTAAGGCATCGCTGATCGAGTCGGCCTGAGGCAGCAGAAACTGGACTTCAGGCATATCGTTTTGAATTTCTTCGGCGGCTTTCAGCATGACCGGCAGCATGCGCTTGATCTCATTGGCGCGACTTCCCGGCAATAAGCCGATAATCGTCTTTTTTTGATCCAGCCCAAAACGTACTAAATCTTCTTCCTTCGAATACTGAGCGTGGACTTTGTCCACAGAGGGATGCCCAACATAACGAACCGGCACACTTTCAGCTTCATAATAAGCCGTCTCGAAAGGAAAGATAACGGCCATCATATCGATCACTTCGCCGTATTTCTTGACCCGCCCGGGACGCCATGCCCATATCTGCGGACTGACATAGAACAATACTTTGATACCGCATTGCTTGGCATATCGCGCCAGTTTGAAGTTAAACTCCTTATAATCGACGCAAACCAGCAAATCAGGTTGCTCATCGGAGATTAGCTTCTGCATGAGCTTTAATGCGCGGCGGATTTCGCCATAATGCTTTATAACCTCGATAAGACCGATTACGGCGATATTCGATGAATCATAGCGAACATCGATGCCAGCCTGAGCCATTTTTGCACCGCCCATGCCAATGCCCCGGATATCAGGCCGATATTTGCGCAATTCCAGAAACATATTGGCGGCATGCTGATCACCCGAGGATTCGCCAGCGCTAAACAAGACAGTTAAAGGTTTGTTTTGTGACAAGAAATAACCTATTGAGTAAATAATGCCAGTAACCAGCAAACAAAAGGCCGACTAAGAGCCGGCCTTTATTGGTATTGCGTCAGCTTTTATCGCTTGATCAATCCTGCGATAAGTTTAAGCGGTCAAAACCTCACGGATAACACTGACAATTTCTTTGATAGTCGCATCAGCCAGATAAGGGCAGATCGGCAACGAGAAGCAATTGGCCGCAACAGACTCAGTCACAGGCAGAGTCAATCCCGCACACTCCTCTTTGAAAACGTTTTGCTTGTGCAGTGGCACCGGATAATACACGGCACAGCCTATTTGCTTGTCCTGCAAGGCTTTTATCACGTCATCCCTGCGATCGCACAGCAAAGTATACTGGTGATAAACATGCTCGCCCAGACCATCTTCAAACGGGGTCGCCAACGGCAAGTCAGCCATTAATTCCGAGTAAAGATGCGCGGCATGACGGCGGCCTTTATTGTACTGATCGATCCGTTTCAGCTTGGCTCTCAGAATTACCGCCTGCATGTCATCGAGGCGGCTGTTATAGCCGATGACATCATGATAATAGCGCACGTCGGAACCATGATTGCGCAACTGCTTAATCTTAGCGGCGGTTTCATCAGAATTTGTTGTTACCAGACCGCCATCTCCGAAAGCTCCCAGGTTTTTGCTCGGAAAGAAGCTAAAACCTGCCGCATGCCCGATAGCGCCGGTCTGTTTACCATTGATGCTGGCGCCGAATGATTGACAGCAATCTTCGATTAGCTTCAAATTGTGCTCATCGCATAGCTTTTGAATTTTAGCCATGTCAGCCGGCTGGCCAAACAAATGCACGGGCATAACCGCTTTGGTTTTAGGCGTAATGGCTTTTTCTATGGCTTCCGGCGAGATATTGAAAGTCTTTGGATCGATATCGACAAAGACCGGCTTGGCGCCGACGTATTTGATCGCTTCGGCCGTAGCAATAAAAGTGAAGGCGGTAGTGATGACTTCGTCATCAGCGCCGATGCCTTCCGCAATCAAAGCCAGATGCAGAGCGTCGGTTCCTGAAGCCACACCGATGGCATGTTTGACCCCCAGATACTCGGCCGCTTCTTTTTCAAATGCCTGTACATTAGGGCCTAGAATAAACGAGCAGTTTGCTATTGTCTCAGCCAGTCCTTGCTCAATTTCGTCTTTAATTTCAGCGTATTGAGCCTTCAGGTTTACCATTGGTATCATATTGTTATTGCCTTTTATTTATTCAGAAAATCTTATAGCGTAGTATATAAAGTGCGATTATTTATCGCCCAACAAGCGCGTAATCTGTATCGCCGTCTCGAGTGCTCTTTTGCCGGCTTCACCGGACACCAGAGGATTCTCGCCGGTATGAATGCAATTAATGAAATGCTTGATTTCTTCCAGCAAGGCATCGCCGCTCTCAAACACAGATTCTTCGGTTTCTATTTCGGGAATACCGGGAAACATTTCTTTGGTGCCGGTACGGTGCTTGGTCAGAATACGGTTTTGGAAATCGACCGAAACATATGAATCGGGACGGAACATGCGCATTTTGCGCTCCATCTTCATGCTGATGCGACTGGCGGTCACGTTGGCCACGCAGCCGTTTTTAAATAACAGCCTGGCGTTGGCGATGTCCGTGCCCTGGGTCAGCACCGGCGTGCCGCTGGCATCGATGCGCTCTACTTCGGAATCCACTAGGGCCAGGATAATATCGATGTCATGAATCATTAAATCCAGCACCACGCTGACATCATTGGCGCGCGGATTAAAAGGCGATAAGCGATGAGATTCGATAAACAGCGGCTTTTGTTCATTATCGAGCCCTAATACGGCCGGATTAAAACGCTCCAGATGCCCCACTTGCAGAATCAGATTCTTTGCCCTGGCAATTGCTATCAATTCGTCGGCTTCCTCAACCGTTACGGTAATCGGCTTCTCCACCAGCACATGCGCGCCATTTTCAAGAAAATCCTTTGAAACCTCATGATGCAGCGTCGTCGGCACGACAATACTTACAGCATCGACTTCGCCAAGCAGCGGTTTGTAGTCTGTCAGCGCTTTGGCGCCATATTGCCCGGCAACATCTCTAGCCGCCGCTTCATTAATGTCAACAACAGCAATCAGCTCGCAATCAGGCAATGACGCGTATTTCTGTGCGTGGAATTTCCCCAAATAGCCTGTACCAATAACAGCGCATTTTATTTTTTTCATGTAATTACTTTATATTTAGTTCAACTTGCACCCCAACAAGAAGGCTTGATAACAACAGAAATTTCGCGATGTCATCTGCTCTGTTACGGGATAAAACCGGGTATTGTAAACCATCAGTCTATATTCAGAAAATTTTGTACAGCCGCCCTATTCGCAATAAAGTCAAACACTTTTCAGTTTTATTGCCTCATCTACGAACTTGAGCTGTTAAATAATAATCCAAAGCAAATCGATATTTACAACCCTGAGCCGCAGCCTGTGTAAAAATGGTTACGAGTGGGTATGCTGAGACTCTTTTTCTTCCGCAATCTTGCGGGCGCTAATATCGACACCCAAAGTCAAAATAACCATCTCGTTATTCTCGTCATTGGATTTCAGCAGCGTGTGCAACCAAGAGACATTCAGCAACTTACTGGATTCAGTCAATAAGAAGCCGTCAACCTGAAACCGGCCGGAACCCAAATCGCCCGCTCTTAATTGGTTCAACTTGTTTAGGTGCTCCTTGTCCGATTCCGGCAGGAAAGCATCAAACACCTTGCCGATTATAGATCGGCTATCGGACTCAAACTCATCAACGCCGGCCTGATTGATGGTTAAAATTATGCCGTTCAATTTTTGGGTAATAATAATAATGGGCGCCGCTTCAACTAATTGCCGGATAAAATCCCTCTCTTTTCCGAGAGCCTGGCTTTTTTCCAGCAATTTGAGCGTATTACGGCGCACCGCCAACTCCAGAGACTCCAATTGGTCCGACAAGGTTAAGGCCGTATCATTTAATTTATCCAACTCATCGTAGCCCAGATTAGAAAAATTTTTTATCGCTATCTGTTGCTTAAATGCCTCGTATTGATTCTGCGATAATAAAGGCAAAGCCTGTGAAAGTTTCGTAACGCGGCGCAACAACAAATGCAGAACCACTACCAGCGATATAAGGGAAACCAAAAAACTGACAGCCCCCTGAAACCAGACTTGCTTCAGATCATCCTTAAAGCCTTTGAAATCAGCAGTAATGTCATCGACAAACAGAAAAAAGGGCGGCCCTGCCGCCTCTTGATGAACGGGGAAAACTCTAACCTCAAAAACAGCATTATCCAGTTTTATCGTCTTGCTGTGCTCCAACAGCTCATCAATCTTGAAATGTCTGGAGATATAGTCAAATACCGGTATATTTTTTTCAGGCAATGTCATGCCAGACAGTTTATAAGGCCATTGATGCTCACCTGTCGCTTCATCCATGATTAAAAGACCGATATCCGAATGCGTTGCCCGCTTGTATTTAATGATAACGTCGGCAAATGACCGAATAACGCTAAAAGCACCGGTTATTTCGGAATCCTCCATAACCGGCGTAATAGTCTGTTGAAAGCACGTATGGGGGCAAAAAATCTGATGCGCCGGCGCTTCATTGCTCAGAACTCGCTTGACGGCCGAATTTACGGCAACCAGTTGACTACCCCAGGACTTTACAGGCTGTGCTTGTTTGTCGAAAAAAGTGACATTTTCCATGTCCCAACTGAACTGCCATTTCGACAAAGTTTCATCCAGCACCGATAATGTTTGGTTTCGCGACTTGTCGTGAGACGAGAGAAGATCGATCAACGACAACAGTTCACCAAATTGCTCTAGCACTAAAAATGAGTCTTCAGTTAGCGCTATAGCGATATTGATATGATTATTTTGAATTTTTTTTCGGCCTACCTCAAAATTATCTATAGCTTCCAGATAGGAAAAATAGGAAAAAACGCTATGCAATATCAAAAAGACACTACCAAACAGAATAGCTAACTTCCATCTCAAACTAAAAAAGATTCCATTGATATGCATCTGCTTAACTAAAACCTGAACGATAATTGCAATCCATACAAATCCCAATCCTGAATAAGCGAACTGGTGACGGGATTATCCGCCAGAGGCAACCAGGCCGTACCATGAACGCGATGATATTCTGCTCTTAACATCCACGATGCTGCCGGGTCCCAGCGCAGACCAAACATCCAATCGTTAGCATAGGCAATATGATTGGGCAACTCGCGCTCAGCGGCGACGCGCTGTCCATTCTTGTCATCTATATCATTATAAAGAACATCGTAGCGAACGTTCGCTTGCAACTGCGGCAAAATCTGATATCCCGCCTGAATATACCAACTTTCCGTAATCGATTTAGAGTCTGGAAGAGAATTTCCAAAGTCACTGATATTGTTCCAGCGGTGGTCAAATTCGCCTGTTAACGAGAATTTTTCACCATTATATTGAGCAGAAAACACTAATGACTGAACATACGCCTCACCGTTTAATAATGTCTCGCCCGCTGCAGGCTGATATTCAAGGTCAATACTTCCGTAACTCACAGCAAAAATATATTCTCCACCATTAATCTCATAATTAAGCTGCGCAGCAACAGCCGGCTTCGACTGAAACTCGCCTTTAGCATCAGGACCGAGTATAGATGACCGTATCTCTCTGTTATTCCCTAACGGAATCCCGACATTAAGCTTGACGGAAAAATCTCCATAGAGCGTGCGCTGTTCAGCGTAAAGTGAGCCGCCATCCGAAGATACCAATAGAGAGCGTGAACGTTCGAAATAGATTCCCTGAGGCAATAATATAGTCGGATGCGTAAAAGAGACATCCCGAGTTTCATTATATAAACCGAACGGTGTCTTAATCCGGCCGGCGCGCATGCCGACCCTGCCGCTCTCATAATTCAACAACGCTATGTCAACCAGGCCATAATCAAGGTTTACGCTGCCCCGGTCCAAATCGCCATTGCGTCGATATAGACCTTGAGCCGTAAACCTTAATCGATCAAGCGGTTGATAGGAGCCATTCAAACCTATTTCGGTCAATCCGGGGCTGATGCCATCGTCACTTTGCCCAAAAATATTATTGTCGGATGAATGAAAAAAGCCCTGCGTTAAAAAACCATGAAACTCAATTTCATCCGGCATAATACCGGCTTGCGCGATGCCGGACACGCAGAATACGCCCAACAACAAGATGCCGTTATTGGTATTCAAACAAGCGTATTTTTTCATTGTCCGGCCTGCTATTTAAATACCCGATTGCATAAGGGGTATTCGCTATTTTATCAATCATTTCCTGTTCCGAATCCAGCTGAACGGGTGTCGCGCCTGTCCCTGAAAAAAGCATTCTGTCCCATATCCTCCTGAGTTGATGCGGAAACATATCAAGATTATTTTTAACGAAATCCTTATGCAGGAGGTCAGTGTCAGATAGAGTAAAGACCTTTATTTGCTCGCCATTAGGCCAGAATCGTTGCCGCATCATAAAGATGGCGCGCGCATCTGCCAGCGTATATTGCTTTGAGGGTACTGTTTGATTGACGACTATTTCAGCCGCATTGACCGAGGAACTACCCATTGCCGAGACGATAATGCCGACTTTTATGAAACTGATCAGTTTTTCATAGACATACGGATGCAACGTAAAAAGTTCCATTAATTTCTATCTAACCGCATGAGCCTCTATGACGCGTTTACCAACTCTGATTCTAGTGTTTGCAGCTACCTATTCTCACTTCTAACACTAAAAACAAAAAGTCCGTACGCCAAGGTCTAATGCCAGCCCCCATATTGCTTAGTAGGATCGCCCTTGAAACCGGCTGTCGTGTTTTTGCCGCTAGCCGTTTTGCTTTGTGAAATTGCGTTGATCGCTGCTCTGGCCATGTTTTCTTTGGTTACGCCGCCCAGATCTCGTGCTGAGCGCACCACTAATGAAGACATGGGGGTGATATCCTGCTTCACTGCCATAGGATCGAGAACTACTGCTTCCAATAATTCATCGTGCCCTTCAATTTCCAGAAAAACCGGATAAGCGGTATTAGCCGGAATATCCGCCGAGTATCTGGAGTCTCCGTTAAGTGTTACCGAGGTTATTGCGGCGCCATTTTTATCCTTGATTATAACCTTACCACTGGTTATCGGCCCGTCTCTATCTGTGACAATTCCCTCGATACGGGAATAATTCCCAGCAGCCCCCCCCTTATCATTTGATGACTCGCCACAACCGCCTAAAAGCAGCAGCATCGCAACAATGGCAAATTGAAACATGTATTTCATTATTTACTCTCACTGAACTTTGTCCAACGCAAACGGTTGGCGTTTGAAACCACAGTCACAGAAGACATAGCCATTGCTGCGCCTGCAATCATCGGATTCAATAAAATTCCAAATAGCGGATATAACAGGCCTGCCGCGACAGGAATACTGATTGTATTATAGAAAAAAGCGCCCAGCAGATTCTGTTTTATATTGACCAAAGTGGCTTTGGACAATTCGACAGCTTCAGGCACTTTCAATAACGAACCCTGCAAAATTACCACATCGGCGCTCTCAATCGCGACATCGGTACCGGTACCGATAGCCAGCCCGACATCGGCCTGAGCCAATGCAGGCGCATCATTAATGCCGTCGCCGACCATGCCGACGATTTCCCCTTGCTGCTGCAACGCTTTCACCACCGCCGCCTTATCCTGCGGCAATACCTGAGCCCTCACTTCAGAAATGCCTGCCTGGCGCGCAATGGCCTGGGCTGTGACTTCATTGTCGCCCGTCACCATTATCAGACGGATGCCCTGGCTTTTCATAAGCTGTACAGCTTCCGCCGAATCTGCCTTAATAGGGTCGGAAACGGCGATAATGCCGACGACTTTCTGATCCACTGCCAACAGCATCGGCGTCTGACCAGACGCTGCAAGCTTTTCCAGCTTGCTATTATGCCTGGAATATTTAATACCTTTCTGATCCATCAGAGCCCTGTTGCCGAACAGTACGAGCTGTTCATTAATCTGCGCCGCTACGCCATGCCCTATAACCGCCTCAAACTTTCTGGCTTTTTCCAGCTTGAGCTTTCTTTCTTCCGCGGCTGATAAAATAGCTGCCGCCAACGGATGCTCAGAGCCTGCTTCAAGGCTTGCAGCCCATCGCAAAATAACTTCGTCGCTGTAATCGCCTATCGGTTCAATAGCTGAAACAACGGGTTTGCCCTCAGTCACGGTGCCAGTTTTATCAAGGACTATACAGGTCAGCTTGCCTGCCGTCTGCAATGCCTCGCCATTGCGAATCAAAATACCTGATTGGGCGGCTCTGCCGACTGCGACCATGACCGAAATGGGCGTCGCCAACCCCAGCGCGCACGGACAGGCGATAACCAGAACCGTCATGGATGTCACGAAGGCATAACCCAATGCGGGTTCAGGTCCCCATGCGTACCAGATCAAGAACGTCAGCAGTGAAAGTGCGACCACTGACGGCACAAAAACAGCCGAGATCTTGTCCGCTAAGCGGGCGATTTCAGGTTTGCTGCTCTGCGCCTGACGCACGCTTTTAATGATTTGTGCCAATGCGGTATCGCGGCCAATGCGCGTTGCCTTGAACAGAAAGCTGCCGTTCTGGTTTATTGTGCCGGCGGCAACCTCTGACCCAGCTATTTTTTCTACCGGCAGCGGCTCGCCTGTCAACATGGATTCATCAACAGTGGAATGCCCTTCAAGCAGTACGCCGTCCACCGCGATTTTTTCGCCGGGCCTTACTCTCAAGGTTTCGCCCAGTCCCACCTGCTCAATGGGAATATCCGTTTCCACACCATTTCTGATCACACGCGCCGTACGCGGCTGTAGGCCGATTAACTGGCGAATGGCACCGGAGGTCTTGCCCCTTGCCCGCATTTCCAGCGCGGACCCGAGATTGATAAAGGCCAGAATGACCACAGCCGCTTCAAAGTAGGCATGTTGAGCCAGAGAAGGCAGCGTGTCGGAATAGTCGATTATGATGGTGGAATAAAGCCACGCCGAGCCCGTACCTAATGCGATCAGCGTATCCATATTGGCCTGGCCCAAACGTAACAATTTGATGGCGCCGCTGAAGAAATGGCCGCCCGAATAAAACAGGATAGCAAAGGTAATCAGCGCGACTTCCGGCCAGAACCACTGCCCTGTCGCCGAACCGATTTCCGGCAGCCAGCCGAAATGATCGCCGAGCATGAGCGGCAGGCCGATAACTGCGGCCACGGCTGCTTTCTTCATCAGATTCCGGTAGCGTTGCAGTTCCAGCTCTTCCTGCTCGGTTATATCCTCGAGACCCTCCATCACCGCTGCGTCATAACCGGCTTCCCTGGCAGCCCGCGTTAAAACGTCGGGATCGGCCTGCCCTTTCACCATTGCCGAGTGATCGGCAAAATTAACGCTGACCGATGTCACGCCGTCTACCGCTGCCAAAGCACTCTCAACAGCACTCACGCAGCCCGCGCAGCGCATGCCCAGAATTGACAACCGCAATTCTTTCGCCTTTGTATCAGAAGTTTCTTGCGCGCTCATAAATTACCCGGCCTGATAAAAATGTTTGTCCACTAACAACAGCTACCGCTACTCTACGCTAAAGCCTGCTTCAGTAATGGCTTCCTCAATCGCATCCAGATCCGTTTTTTCAGCGTCATATTCAATGCTGACTTTATTATCCCTGGCGGATGCTTTAACCGATAAAACACCTTCGACAGCCTTCAGCTTGTTTGTTACATTCGATTCGCAACCACCGCATTTCATGCCGGTGACAGTTAATGTTACTGATTCAGTCATTTCGCTCTCCTTAAATAATACTTTTCATCTTTAATATCATACTCGACTGGCAGCCGATAAGCATGATGTAAATTGACCGTTCCAATATGTTCGTTTGCTTTGCTATTTATCCTGATCATATTAACAGGGAAATATATTATTTCCGCTGAAAATCAAAGCTTCAAGTCTACCTTATCAGTCGGCTTTTTGATTCAAACAATAAATTTTGTTCCAATATTCAAAATTTAGTTTCTTACCTTGGATTAAAAGAATTAAAACGCTAGGTAAATATACTAATTGTAATGTCCTTATCGAACAGACCAAACCTTTTTTCAAATTAATATATTGTCCAGCCTGGGCAGTATCGGACGTATTGCAATAAAGAAGCGCTTGCCCAGTCAGCATTGACGTGCGGCATGACTTCGGCCATATTAACGGGCGAAGAGCCAACCGGAGAAGTGCAGCAATGCATTATCAACTATAATGACAGGAACATTTCGGCCAGACCATGGCTTTTCATGATCTGGATCTAAAGTTTTTTAGCAAAACCTATATCTAAGTATCAACTGGGCAAAAGATGTTCTGAGCAACATCATCTTTGATATAAACTGCCCGGCTTCCACATCGATAAATAACCATGCAATTAAACACGATTACCAACCAAACTATTGCGCTTGCCGGCATTGCGCAAGCAGCGGCGCTGGTTCAACAACTGGCAACAACCGGCACGGCCGATGCCGCCGCCATGGAAGCCAGCATTACCAGTATTTTAAAAATCGATTCCGATAGCGTTTCCGATGTTTATGGCGGTCTGTCCGGTGTAAAACTAGGGCTTGAACAACTTAATGAGCAAATGACCGGTTATAAAATTGTCAACCCTGAACAGGCGCGTTATTCCGCGTCCCTGGTTTTTCTGGAGAAGCAACTGTCCAGCCGTCCGGACATGATCAAGGCCATACGAAACGGCGTGGAAAAAGCCCAGATCCAAAGCGGGCATTTCGAACCGATGCATGAAAATGTACTGGCCAACCTCGGCGAAATATACCACAGCACCATCAGCACCCTGCAGCCGAGAATCATGGTCAATGGCAATCCGGCCTATATATCCCGGCCCGACATAGTCAATAAAATACGCGCATTGCTGCTGGCAGGCATTCGCTCGGCCATATTATGGAAACAATGCGGCGGCACCCGTTGGAAATTTCTTTTTTTCCGCAAAAAAATTCAAACCGAACTGGAAAGCCTGCTGAAACAAGTTTAACCGCCAACATGACAACTCTTATAGAAGCCGAGCATTTGTATCGCTATTACGGCAAGCATTGCGCCGTCCATGATGTCAGCTTTACCCTGTCCAAAGGCGAAGTTCTGGGTTTTCTGGGGCCCAACGGCGCCGGCAAAACCACAACCATGCAGATGCTGTGCGGCAATCTGGCGCCCAGCGCCGGACAGATTAAAATTAACGGTTTTGATCTGCTCGACCAACCCAGACCGGCCAAGCAGAGCCTGGGCTATTTACCCGATACACCGCCTCTCTACCGCGAACTGAGCGTGCAGGAATACTTGCATTACTGTGCGCAACTGCATGGCGTCCCGCGGCATTCGATCAGGCAGGCTGTCGATAAGGCCAAGGAGCGCTGCGGCCTTGGCGATGTCGCCGACCGGCTGATTACCAATCTGTCAAAAGGTTTTCAACAGCGGGTCGGTATCGCCCAGGCTATCCTGCACAACCCGGAAATCATCATACTGGATGAGCCGACCGTTGGCCTCGACCCTATACAGATCCGTGAAATCCGTGAATTGATCCGCGAACTGGGCCAGGATCATGGGGTCATTCTGTCCACGCATATTCTGACCGAAGTGCAGGAATCCTGCTCGCATGTGCAAATCATCCATCAGGGACGGCTGATTCTGAATGAAACCATCGCCGGACTTAACCGGCAAATGAATACGGGCACGTTGCGGGTCGCTACGCGTCTTGAGCCTAATGTAGGCGTATTGTTGACATTGCCCGGCGTGACATCCATAGACAAAATAAGCGAACATCAGATCAAAATCCATCACAGCATGACCGACAACACCGTTGAACGAATTGCCGAGACCATCATCGCCTCGGGATGGGGTTTGCAGGAACTGACACCTGTAAAGCAATCGATGGAAGATATTTTTATTACCCTGACCCAAGAGCCGAAACAGATCGATTTATGATTCTAGCTATTGCTGCGCGTGAGTTTAAAACCCTGTTTTTATCGCCGATGGCCTGGACAATATTGGCTATCCTGCAATTTATCCTGGCTTTTTTATTCTTATCCCAGGTTGAAACCTTCACCATGCTCCAGCCTAAGCTGACCGCTATTGAAGGGGCACCGGGGCTGACCGATATTGTCGTCACGCCTTTGTTCGGCAATGCGGCCATCATCCTGTTACTGGCGACTCCCTTGTTGACCATGAGGCTGATCTGTGAGGAACGCCGAAACAAAACCCTGTCATTGCTGCTTTCCGCGCCCGTTTCCAACGGCGATATCATCATCGGCAAGTATCTGGGCACGCTCGGCCTGTTATTGCTGATTATCCTGCTGACCGCATTGATGCCGTTATCCTTGCTGGCGGGCGGCGAACTGGATTTCGGCAAATTATTCGCCAACATGCTGGCGTTATTGCTGCTGGTTTCGACTTTCGCCGCTATCGGCCTTTTTGTATCCTGTCTGGCCGGCCATCCGACCGTCGCTGCCCTGGGCACGTTCGGCCTGTTATTGGTGCTGTGGCTTATAGACTGGACCACGGGCATTGAAGACCAGCGCAGCGAATTGTTTGAATACCTGTCCCTGCTGAGACATTTTCAGAACATTCAAACCGGCCTGATCAGCAGCGCCGATATCAGCTATTTTCTGCTAGTTACCGGCACATTCATCCTGCTCAGCATTCGCAGACTCGATAACGACCGTTTACAAAAATGAAGATATCCCAACGCATACACCAGCGGATACGCTTGAAAAACCTGTTTCTGACGCTGGTCTTATTGAGCGCCATCGGCGGACTGGCCTGGTTAAGCAACCGCTATACGCTGGAAGCAGACATAACCGCCAACGCCGGCAACACGCTGTCGCCCGCTTCCATCAAACTGCTCGCCTCCATGCCGGACCCAATAGCCATCACGGTTTACATGAAAGCGGATCAGCCAATACGCAGTCAGATTGCGCAATTGATCGATCGTTACAAACGGCATAAACCCAACCTGAGCCTTGCTTTTATAGATCCTGACGCGCAGCCGGAGAAAACGCGCGAACTGAATATCGGCGCGGCCGGCGCCATCCTGGTCGATTATCAGGGCCGTACCGAGAAATTAACCTTTGTTGATGAATCATCACTGACCAATGCCCTGCTGCAATTGGCCAATGCTCATGAACGCTGGATCACGTTTCTGACCGGCCACGGCGAGCGCGCCATTGACGGACAGGCCAATTTTGATCTGGAGCAGTTCGGCAAGGAATTGGCTCGGCGCAAGATCAATGCTCAAACCATCAACCTGGCTACGCTGCCAGCCATCCCCGACAACTCTGCCCTGCTGGTCATGACGGCCCCAGCCGTGCCGCTGCTGGCCAATGAAACCGAGATTATCAATCGCTACGTAGAACAAGGCGGCAATCTGCTCGTGCTGACCGATCCTGACGCCAAGCATCTGGATACGCTGGAACAGCGCCTGGGCATCCACCGGTTGCCAGGCGCCATTATGGACGGCAGCACCAAGCTTTACGGCATTACCGATCCGAGCTTTGTCCTTGTCGCGGAATATGCGCAACACGCCGTTACTCAAGGCTTTCAAACCACCACGATCTATCCTGCGGCCGCGGCGCTGGAGATGGATGCGGAGTCGGATTTCCAAGCTGAAGCCCTATTCGACAGCGCGCAGCAATCCTGGACAGAAACCGGCCCTATCAACGGAGAGGTCCGTTTTGATGCCGACAGCGAAGAAAAACAAGGCCCGCTGCCCGTAGCCTATGCATTGACGCGCACCGTCAATGGAAAAAACCAGCAACGCATCGTCGTTGTCGGCGACGGCGACTTTTTGTCCAATGCCTATATCGGCAATGTCGGCAATCTGGACATGGGCCTTAGAATCGTCAACTGGCTGATCCATGAAGACCAGTTTATCGACATCCCGGCCAAGACCGCTACCGATAAAACCCTGCAGTTAACGGAAACCTCCGTTGCGGTCATCGGTTTTGGCTTTCTGGTTGTCATACCGTTATTGCTAGCGGGCTCCGGTTTTTTCGTCTGGCGCAAACGCAAACAGCGGTAAAAACCGAATAAAGCTTCGCGTCCTCTATATTCTTCGTGGTCTTATGCTTTAATAAATAAAATACAACTCCCTATAATGCTTTAGCTTTACTTTCATGCCTGAATTACCCGAAGTTGAAACGACCCGACGCGGCATAACGCCTTATATTGAAGGGCAAACCGTCAAACGCGTCATTATCCGCCAGCCCAGGCTGCGCTGGCCCGTACCGGAAAATCTCGAGCAAACCTTGAAAGGGCTGCGCATACAGACGGTTTCCAGAAGAGCGAAATACCTGTTGCTTGCGACCGATGCCGGCACGCTGCTGCTGCATTTGGGCATGTCCGGCAGCTTGCGAATCATCTCCGACGGCCAGACGGCCGGCAAGCACGACCATATCGACTTTATTTTCGCTGACGAAATCATCCTGCGCTTCAATGATCCGCGCCGGTTCGGCGCGGCATTGTGGACGACGGAACCGGCCGAACAGCATCCCTTGCTCAAGGATTTGGGACCCGAACCGCTGCTGGAGGATTTCAGCGGCGATCTTCTCTATGAATTGTCTAGAAACAAGAAAACGCCCATCAAATCATTCATTATGGACAGCCACATCGTCGTCGGTGTCGGCAACATTTACGCCAATGAAGCCTTATTCATGGCCGGCATACACCCTGTGCGCCAGGCGGGAAAAATCTCCTTGTCCCGCTATCAGAAACTGGCCGGCTGTATTCAAGTGATCTTGCGCCAGGCTATTGAACAAGGCGGCACGACGTTGCGCGATTTCGTCAATGAAGCCGGAAAGCCGGGTTATTTTCAGCAACAACTCAATGTCTACGGGCGCACCGGACTGCCTTGCATCCGATGCCAACAGATTTTAAAGGAAATCAGACTAGCCAACCGATCAACGGTATTTTGCAGTGACTGCCAGCGGTAGAGCGACAATCCGTCTCACTAGCCTGCAGATTAAGCGGCGGAATTCAAAAAAACCTGCGTAAGAGCCATTCTGAATTCCACTCACTTCGAATTTATTGATTAAAGCTGATCGTTGCCTGCCGATTATTTTAAGGGAACTATGCCGCCCAATACAGGAATGGGCTTGTCTTTCGAGCCGTAAAAAACCGGCAGATTGTTATCAGTATTTAACCGGAATGACCCTGTAATGCCATTGACATCAAATTCGTAAGTACCTTGGCTCATCCCGTAAACAGGCAAGGGAACAATGCGTTCGAACGGCTCGATGACCTGAGCGCACACGGCAAAAGTTTGCAGCGGAACAAGCCCCAGCGCCACTTCGAATCGTCCCGCCGGCAGGTTGGCTTCCGGTATGCCGAAGACAGGCTCATAGCGCTGTCCGGCCTGCTCCAGTTGATAACAGGGGCTAGGCAGATAGCCGCTCACCTTTAGAAATATTTGCACAGGACGAGATCGAATTTTGATTACTTCGACTTTTTCTACCGTCGCCAATTGGGTTTCTGTCATGCCTGACAATGTCCAGGCACCGTCTTTTTCATTCCGTTGAAACCTGGCATCCCGATATTGCCCGACCTGCTCAGGCGTATCGACATGAGAGATTGCCAATGAATCGCCCTGCAACACGGGATTATCCGCTGCAAAGACGAGATGGATCGGTAGCAAAGCCGCGATTATGGCTAAATTTAGACGCATTATCTGCCTCCTGAAGTTTAAATTTGGATTGAATGAGGAATTTATAATATAGAGCATGCTAAAGCAGAGATATTTCAATCTATCTCAAACAGAATCTTATCCTTTATAGATTTCGATCAACAATGTAATTTTTCACAATAAGCAGTGTAATTTTTTCACAATAAATACTGCGTTCTTTAAACCTGATCATCAGACTTAAAAAATACGTAAACTACGGTCTGCTTCAAATCGAGCCATTGCATACTCTCTCCAATACCGATTGCTTGAGGCATATGTACTCATCATTAATTTGCTTTATCCCGGTTACCCCTTATAATTGCCGCCTGCTTTCAGGTTCTGTCAGGTTTTTACCTGATGATTAAACGGGAAGTCGGTCAGGTCCTGCCAAAGCCGACGCTGCCCCCGCAACGGTAGATAAGTAAAAGAATCGTTAAAATGCCACTGTGTCATGCACGGGAAGGCGACGATTCAGGCCCATGCCACTTATAAGCCCGGAGACCGGCCCGAAAGTTTAATTCGGTACAGCGGAGGGCTGTCTACGAAAAAGACCGCACATCCCTGTCGTCTTCTTTTGTCCTCCGTTGTAATTACACAACCTTGATGCGCGGGCGGCGCAGAGGACACATGCAAAAATTCATAGTCGGTTCATTAGTGTTGGCCGGTTTTAACAGCCCGTTACAGGCTAGGGAAACCCAGGCGGACAATTCACTCAATTTACCCGAGATGGTCATAACGGCCACACGAACGGAAACGCCGAAAGACCAGTTGGCGGCTGCATCAACAATTTATACGCGGGCCGATATCGAACGTCTGCAGTCAAAAACCCTGCCGGAACTGTTACGAAATACGACCGGCATCGATATGGCGCAAAGCGGCTATGGCCAAAATACCAGCGTATTTATGCGCGGCACCAATTCCGATCATGTGCTGGTCCTGATCGACGGCATCAAGGTCGGTTCGGCCACTTCTGGCACAACACCGTTTCAGTTTATTCCCATCGACCAGATCGAACGGGTGGAGATCATCAAAGGCCCTCAATCGAGCCTGTACGGCTCGGAAGCGATAGGCGGCGTCATCCAGATTTTTACCCGCAAAGGCGGTCAGGAAGAAAAACCCAGTTTCAGCGTGGACGCCGGCGGCGGATCATACGATACGATCAAGACGTCCGGCACGGTCAGCGGCAAATGGAAGAACAGCTGGTACAGCCTGGGCGCCTCGCATTTCAACTCTCAGGGCTTTAATAACCGTGAACCGATTCCGGGGCGTTTCGGTTTCGATCAGCCCGACAAAGACGGCTACCGCAACACAGGCTTGAATGCGCGGCTTGGCCACCGCTTCGACAATAACGCTGAAGTAGAAGCGTTTTTCATGCGTGCCGAAGGCAAAAACGAATACGATGGCAACGCCCAGAATAAAACCAAATTCGTCGACCAGGTTGTCGGCGCCTCCGCCAGCATGGATTTTATGGAGGACTGGCGATCAACATTACGTTTAGGCCAAAGCCGCGATGACAGCGACCAGTTTGCGCCCGACGGTTCATTCACCAGCCGTTTCAACACGACGCGCTGGAACACCACCTGGCTGAATGATTTCACCTTATCTGATAACCATCAATTGATTGCCGGTACGGATTACCGCGTCGATGAAGTGGACAGCACAACGTCTTATAAGGAAAAGTCCCGTTATGATGTCGGCGTGTTCACCGAGTTGCACAGCCGCGTGCTGGATAATCACTTTGTCAATGCCTCGTTGCGCTGGGATGAAAATGAGGCTTTCGGCGATTATGTCACCGGCAATTTCGGCTGGCGCTATAACTCAGACTTCGGCATCAGCCCTTTTGCCAGCTTCGGCAATGCCTTCAAGGCGCCGACGTTCAACGATCTTTATTTTCCGAATTACGGCAATGCCAGCCTGAAACCGGAAAAATCGACCTCGTTTGAAGCAGGGCTTGCCGGCGACCATTGGCTGCAGTGGGAAGTGCGGGCTTATCATACCAATATCGACAACCTGATCACGCCGGTCACGAATCCGGTCACATTTCAATTCAGCGCGGAAAACATCGGCAAAGCGCAAATCGACGGTATTGAAGTTGAAATCAGCAAGCAGTGGCTGGGCTGGGACGGTAAACTGGGCCTCGATCTGTTAAGCCCCAAAAACCGGGAAACCAATGCCCGCCTGCCGCGACGCGCCGAGAAAACCCTGACATTCGACCTGTCCAAATCGTTCGGATCGCTTGATGTGGGCACGCACATACTGGCCCAAGGTGACCGATTCGATGACATAGGCAATAAAACGAAAATAGCCGGTTACGTAACCGTCGACCTGCGGTCAGCCTATCATTTCAATAAAAACTGGATGCTGAGCGCGCAGCTCAATAACTTACTAGATAAAAATTATCAAACCATCAATACTTATAATACGGCGGATAGAAACTTCTTCCTGGCTATCCATTATAATAACTGACCACAAGCTGGATCTTAATCACTAACCCATTTGGAGATAACAATATGAACATGAAACAATGGCTGCAAGTCGAGTATTTGCCTATTCCCTTGATTGCATTGATGGCGCTGACCCGCTTTCATCATTTCGGCGACGCGCTGCATCTGCCCGACGCATCGCTGGCGGTTTTTTTCTTCGCCGGCTTCTACCGTAAGAAAGCCTTTTTCGTCTTTTTGTTATTGCTGGCAGGTTTGATCGATTATGTCGCTATTTCAAATGGCACCAGCGGCTGGTGCGTATCCCCGGCTTACGTGTTTTTGATTCCGGCTTATGCAGTCATGTGGGTAGCGGGCCGCTACTGCTCGAAATTCAAATTATTGAATGCTTACGAACTGGCCAGTTCCATTGGTCTGATGACGCTGGCCGCATCAATTTCTTTCCTTATCTCGAACGGCAGTTTTTATCTGCTTTCAGGCCGTTATACGGACTTGTCATGGGCGCAATACTTCGCTCGCGTAGCGAAATATTATCCGCTTCATGTAGGCTCCACCATGATTTACGGATTGGCTATTTACCTGATCATCAAACTGTTCAAGTCAATACCAGACGTACAGGCAACGCATAAAGAAATTTAATTAGATGTTTTCACAGAGGGCTTTATGCCCTCTGTGGCGGTCATTGTTCGGATGGATCAACCCGCTTCTTTAGCATGATCAACAGACCACAATTTTTCCAGTTGATAAAATTCACGAGCCTGAGCGGTCATCACATGGACGATCACATCGCCCAGATCCAGCAATACCCAGTCAGAACCCTGCCCGCCTTCAATACCCAACGGTTTTAAGCCGCTCTCTTGAACTTTTTCCGACACATATTGGCATAAAGACTGTATATGACGATCGGAAGTACCGGTAGCGATAACCATGTAATCGGTAAAACTGGTCTTGCCCCGCACATCTATTGTGGTGATGTATTGCCCTTTGCGTTCATCCAAAACCGTCTGGACAATGTGTAATAACTCATCTGTCTGCATTCAAATTCCTGTACTAAATAATTATGAAAGCTTTATTTCTCATAAAGCACATGCTGCTTAATGTATTCTATGACAGCATCAGGTAATAAAAAACCCGGATTGCGTTTTTCCGCAATCATTTTCCTGATAGCCGTCGCCGAGATTTCGAGCTGCGTGATGGGCTGAAAAAATAATCTGCCGGCCGGTGCTTGCGCCAGCTCTGTTATCTCAATGGCCTTTTTGGCCGCAAAATAGCCATCAAGTTCCTGCAGTTGAAATCCCGGACGGGTCATGACGACTATATGCGCATAATCGAACAACTGCTGCCATCGATGCCAGGTTGCCAGATTTTTAAACGCATCGCTGCCGATAAACAGCAATAACGGCTGCTCCGGGAATTCCTGCCTGAAGGATTTCAGCGTATCGACCATATAAGAGTGACCCGCCCTATCCAGCTCTCGGGTATCGATGATAAATCCCGGCTGGTTTTTAATGGCCAGTTCCAGCATCTGCACGCGCATCAGCGCCGTAGCAACAGGCTGTTCGCGATGAGGCGGCTGCGCGCTGGGCAGCAAGCGGATTTCAGTCAGTCCGAAGATCTCCTTGACTTCCAGCGCCGAGCGTAAATGCCCGTAGTGGACGGGGTCGAACGTACCGCCAAAAATACCGATCATTTATTGCCGGATATGCCCGTCGCCGAGCACGATGTATTTCAGCGAAGTCAATCCTTTCAAACCGACCGGGCCGCGTGCGTGCAGCTTATCGGTGCTGATGCCGATCTCCGCGCCCAGGCCATATTCAAAGCCGTCAGCAAAACGCGTCGAGGCATTGACCATGACAGAACTGGAATCGACTTCTCTCAGAAAGCGTCTGGCCAGCGTGTAATCTTCCGTAACAATGGCTTCGGTGTGGCCTGAACTGTATTGGGCGATGTGCTCAATAGCCTGATCTAGCCCATCGACAATCCTGATCGATAAGATCGGCGCCAGATATTCAGTGTTCCAGTCTTCCTCAGTCGCTCTTTTACAAGTGGGAATCAGGGAACAGGTCCTCAGGCAGCCGCGCAGTTCCACGCCTTTATCGCCATATTCTGTAGCCAATATCGGCAATACCTTTGCGGCAATGCCTTCGCCCACCAGCAATGTTTCCATGGCATTGCAAACGCCGTAGCGATGGGTTTTGGCGTTGACGGCAATTCTGACCGCCTTATCGATATCGGCTGTGTCATCGATATAAACATGACAGATGCCGTCCAGATGCTTGATGACAGGAATCGTGGCATCTCTGGAAATGCGCTCGATCAGGCTTTTGCCGCCGCGTGGCACGATCACGTCCACATAGCGGTCCATCGTGATCAATTCACCGACGGCCGCGCGATCAGCCGTTGCAACGCATTGCACGGCTTCTACCGGCAAGCCGGCTGCCGCCAGTCCTTTTGAAATACATGCCGCAATCGCCTGATTGGAATGCAGCGCTTCCGAACCGCCGCGCAAGATGCAGGCATTGCCCGATTTGAGGCACAAGGCCGCCGCATCAACGGTTACGTTAGGGCGGGATTCGTAAATGATGCCGATTACGCCCAACGGCACGCGCATTTGCCCGACTTGTATGCCGCTGGGCCGATAGCTTAAATCAGTGATCTCGCCGACAGGATCAGGCAAGGCGGCGACCTGCTTCAAGCCTTCGATCATCGCCTGAATGCGTGCCGGCGTCAAGGCCAGCCTGTCCAGCGATGCCGCATCCAGACCGTTCTGCTTGCCGGCCTCCAAATCCTTGGCATTTTCCTCGATCAGCATGTCCTGATCGGCGTCAATGGCTTCCGCAATCTTCAATAACGCCAGATTTTTCTTGCCTGACTCGGTCCGGCTGATTTCTCTGCCGGCCGCTCTGGCTTTAAGGCCAAGACTGCTCATATATTGTTTGATGTCCATGATTCTCTCTCAAACGGATCCAAATTAACTTTCCATTATAAATCGAATCTGCAGGGTTTGACAGTAAGCATTATTACTTAGATTTTTTCTTGTTTTTCAGTCACATAAATATAAATTGACTTTTCATCTGTTTCGTAATTACATTCGGCATTGCTAGTTTCCGACAAATAGCCGATCCATCTGCCGGACCGGCTGAATCTCCAACATTGCACCAGACCCCAATAACAATAAAAAACTGAGGAGAAGCTATGAGTCAATTAAGCGAAGAAGAACGGGAAAAAATCATCAAAAGCCCGCCTGTCGGCACCTGGGCGCTGATGTTGATAGTTAGCGCCGGCATGGTTGCGGCCTGGCTATTTCTTTATTACGGCGTATTCCTGCCGCGCGGCGCTATAGATTCGCTATAGACTAAAGGTGATGCTATGCATATCGATCCGTTGGGAAAGAAATGGGCCAATATCACCCAGTTCATAGCCAGCCAGTTTAAAGGCGGCGACCCTATTCATATTGATCCATTGGAAAAAAAATGGACTTATATAATCCTGGCCATAACCGGCCTGTTTGTCGCTATCATTATGATAGATGCGCTATTTCACAAAATTAATCCTCCCAGTCATGTTGAAACTATCGATTCAGCCCGCCTGCATCTGAGCGAAGAATTCGCTGAAGATAATCTTGGCGTTCAGGTCGACGGCAAAGGCAATGTCATGGTCAGGATAGTGGCCGGGCGTTACGGCTTTTACCCCAAGCAGGTTACCGTGCCTTCCGGCACGCCTCTGACGTTCCGTTGGGCCAGCATGGATGTCATTCACGGCATCCATTTGCCGATGACCAATATGAATACCATGATACTGCCAGGCTATGTTGCAGAGTTGAAGACGGACTTTCCGAAACCCGGCAATTATCCGTTGCTGTGCAATGAATATTGCGGCATGGGCCATGACCACATGTGGGCCAGTATCACGGTTGTCGCCAAAGAACACTGGGCCGCGCCGGTAAAAACAACGTCTAAAGGAGGCAGCAGCCATGAATGATGCGGAAGAAAAAAAACTGGCGTTAAGCCACATGTGGATTGCTTTCGGAGCATTCCTTATCGCCTCCTTCATGGGCGCTTATCAGGTTCTGGAACGCAGCGGTTTTCTGCCGCTGATTGAGTCGGCTCCGGTTTATTTTGCCGCAGTCAGCAGCCACGGCGTGTTGATGGCTTACGTTCTCACCATTTTTTTTGTGCCCGGATTCGGCTATTACATAGCCACGACCAGCCTCAATCAACCGATATGGAATATCAAGTGGGCCTGGGCCGGCTTCGGCGTTTCCCTGCTGGGCACGGTTCTGGCGGCCATACCGCTGCTGACCGGATCGGCTTCCGTACTTTATACTTTCTATCCACCGATAAAGGCGCATACGCTGTTTTATGTCGGCGCGACTTTATTGCTCGCCGGCTCCTGGGTCTGGTGCGTGATCATGATTGTCATGATGCGGCAGTGGAAACAGGCCAACCCCGGCCAGCCTGTGCCTCTGGCAATGTTTTCAACAGTGGCCAACGCCTATTTGTGGCTGTGGACCAGTGTCGGCGTTGCTGCCGAAGTCCTGTTTCAAATACTCCCGTGGGCTTTCGGCTGGATGGATACGATTGACCCGGGCCTGGCGCGTACGCTGTTTGCCTGGACCTTGCATCCTATCGTTTATTTCTGGCTGATTCCCGCTTATACGGCCTTTTATGTACTGGTACCCAAGCAGGCGGGCAGCTACATACTGAGCGACGAACTGGCCAGAGTCGCTTTTATTGTGCTGGTCGTTTTCAGCCTGCCGATTGGCTTCCATCATCTGTATATGGACCCGGAACAAGCCAAAGGCTGGAAGTTATTGCACGGCGTCGGCACTTTCATCGTGACCTTGCCGACTTTATTGACCGCTTTTGCTGTGATTGCCTCGCTGGAAATAGCCGGCAGACTGCGGGGCGGCAAGGGTTTGTTCGGCTGGATAGGCGCCCTGCCCTGGCGCAACTCGATGGTGCTGGCCATGATTCTGGGTTTGCTGATGCTGATACTGGGCGGCTTCGGCGGCATCATCAATGCCAGTTATGCCATGAACGCCATGATTCATAATACCGCCTGGGTCCCTGGCCATTTCCATCTGATATTTGCCGGCACGACCGTGATCATGTACTTTGCCGTCGCCTATTATTTCTGGCCGATATTGACGGGCAAGCCGCTGTTCTCGAACAATATGGCCTTGCTGCAATTATGGACCTGGTTTATCGGCATGGTTGTCCTGACGACACCCTGGCATATCCTGGGCTTATTAGGCCAGCCTCGGCGCATTTCCAGCGTTCAATACAACAGCCCGCTGACGCTGGCCTGGGATACGTTTGAGCTGGCTATGATAGTGGGCGGACTGATAATGCTGGGATCAGCCTGCCTGTTTGTCTATAACCTCGTGAAGACCCAGTTGAATCCTGTAACTGAAGCCTATACAGGCAAAATCGAATACGCTGACCCGATTTATCCGGTCAATAATCTGCCCGAGTTTCTGAATGACTTCAAGATCTGGAACTGGGTCATTGCAGCCTTCATGTTCATTAGCTTCGGCTACCCTATTCTTCAGTTCTTTATTATGGACACGTTCGAATCAAGCGGATGGGGGTATTAATCATGAATAAACTGATTCAAACAGCATTGTTGGGTCTTTTTACTGCAAGCCTTGCGCATGCCGGGCCCTCGTCTCAAGTTGCCTGGACACCTGATAAACTGAATTTCATAAAACAGGCCAACAGCAAAAACGGCAAGGGATTGGCCGCGCAGTGCGCAGCTTGTCATGGTGAAAAAGGTATCAGTTCGACGCCGGAATTTCCCTCGCTGGCTGGCCAGCTTGCCACCTATACCTACAAGCAGTTACAGGACTATAAAAACGGCCAGCGCACCCATACGCTCATGACTTCAATCGCTGCGGGATTAAGTGATCAGGATATGGCCGATATGGCTGCCTGGTACAATTCCCTGCCGCTGCCCAAGAATAAAGCCGGCAAGAAAGATCTGGAAATTGCCGAGCAACTGGTTTCCGAAGGCGACGGCAAACGCACCCTGCCGCCCTGTTATACCTGCCATGGCTCAGATGGAGAAGGTGAAAGAATGGATATACCCGCCCTGGCGGGTCAACAGGCTGAATATTTTGTCGCCACGCTCAAGGCCTATAAAAACGGTGAGCGCCACAACGACATATACAGCCGTATGCGCATACTCAGCCAGCAGTTAAGCGATACAGAAATACAAGAGCTTGCGCAATATTACCAGCAATTGCAGTGATGGTGAGACTATGAACCTATTTCATGCAGGTCTGTTAATCGCTGTACTGACAGGCAGCCTGCCGGCCATGCCGGCTCTCACCCAGAAAGCGTCCCAAGCGGACAATGTCAAAACCTTTAAGGAGAATGAACGAAAGCCGAAGAACGATTACAACATCACGATCAATTATGAACTGGGCATGCACTGCACCGGGTTTGACTTTTCCTATTGTTGTGTTTTGCCGCCTTATAATTCCATTCAAAGCCAGGTCATCAAAACGTCCGGCGCGCAGAATCAGTTTCCGCGCTTACTGGGTGCCGACCCGAACGATCCGACCGTGCTGGTCGACGGCGACAAGCGCATGAAACTTGAGTATGGCCATGTCGGCAATACCTTCTCAGAAGGTACCAAACTGGCTTACTGGAATATACCGTATGACGTCAATCATGACGGCAAATACGGCAATAACGAAAACGTCGCTAACGCTTATTTCACGCATCTGTATATCTATAAGGATCTGAAAGGCGGTAATCCCGACAAAACCAGCAAGGACAGCGAGAAGAAACGGGTCGGCATCGAAATTCCGATCCCGCGCGATATGGGCCCGGCTGGCGCGGCAGCCCCAAGCCCCATGAGAGGCGGCCATCTGCACTACACGGGCGAGGATGGCACCGTTGTCTATACCAAATCGCCCGTATTGGACAATGTGCCTATCATGCTGACCGATCCAGGCATCTGGGATGCGCTAGGCTTGCCGCTGACGCCTTTCTACGATGACATGGTGAAAAAAAGTCCGCTTGAAATTGTGGAAAGCGACATTCGGCCTTATCAGGAAGCCTGGGTGGGACTGGTCGATGCCAAAACCAATAAGCCCATTATCGACAGCCATTCCGGCAAGCCCGTGAAATTCATCGGCACCAATCCGATCGATGTACCGAATTGCGCCAACTGTCATGCCAATGAAAATGCCAATGGCAACACCTTCAATTTATATAAACAGGAAAAAGCGTTCTGGAAAGGCCTGGGTGCCAGCGATTATATGGCCGACTTAAAAGCCACTTCCATTTCCATTTTACAGATCCACGATGCTCGCCACGGCACCCAGTTTACGGCCAAATATAATCCCGCCAGCCGTGATACCCAGAACCGTCTTGGCGCTGATCCGGTTTTATGTCAGCAATGCCATGCCGATAACGTCATAGGCGTGCTGCAATCGAAAGGTGTCACTGAAGTGATATCAGGCGGTCAGAAAGTTGAAAACGACACGCCGATCATGCCTTTATCGGAAGCCCTGCACCGGCTCCATCAAACCATTCGTCCCATGCCTGATTCGCACGGACGCACCGGCACTTGCGCCGGCTGTCATCCTTCGCACAGGCAGGACGGCTCTATGGACGGCTATGCTATCACGCCGGACGGCAAGAATTTTTACGCCTCATCCGATAACCGCGACTCCAAAGGCGGTTGTTTTGCCAGCCGCGATGTGCATTCCAATCCCAACAAGGATGAAGACGGCGCCGGCACCCCCGAACATCTGAATGAAATCGGTAAATGGATACAGACCAATGTCTCCAAAATCGGTACCGGCGAAGGCGGCAACGGCGTCTGGTGCACGAACTGCCATACCCAACTGTCCAGAGAATTATATCAACGCGATGATCTGGAAAATGCCTTTAAACAAACCGGCAAAACCATCCGCAATCAGTCGCTGGATGATATCGCCAAGGCGATAGGCGTTGATCGCAGAACACTCGAAGGGCAGTATCTGGATCCCAAAGTAGTGCTTGATAAAGACGGGCATGATACACCTGACAAGTCCGGCATTCTGAAAAACTGGGCTAAAAATCACATGGTGCCTGACATTGCCGTCATCGCTACCAAAGACGGCAAGCCGCTAATCCACAAGGATGAAGACGGTGATGTCAATGTCTCGATATTGTCGCCCAATCCTTCCGTGCAAATGTCCAAACTGACCGTTCCGGAAGAGGCAAACGGCGTCACGGCAGTCTCCTATGATGCGGCATCACATGGCCGGGATTATTGGCTGTCGCCGGGCGAGCCGCATTGCGCCGACTGCCACGCCCCGCCTTATGTTGAAAGCCAGGGGGGCGTGGCTTTCCCTATCAATCAGCCGGGCAAATACAGCCTGATGCGTTATTCGAAAGGACATGCCGGCCTTGCCTGCCAGTCTTGCCATGAATCTATCCATGGTTTATTTCCGGTAACGCCGGTAGTCGACCCGACAACCTATAAACAGGCGCCGCAATACAATCCGGACGGCAGCCACGGTCCGCTGTTGTGCGCCACCTGCCATCAGACGAACAAGTTCGGCGTGCCGGTGGTCGCGGAAGCGCTCACCTGGAACGGCAAGAAAATCAAGGATGACCTGGATGCAGCGATCAGCTGGATACATGCCAATGCGCCTGATTTGGGCGGTAAAAACCCCAAATAGCTGCAAAACGCCGACAGGGCCTTGCCCTGCCGGCACTAATGCTTAGATGAGACAGTTTTTTTATGCCTTTAAAAAAGATCAGCTTATTATTCTGGCTGTCCTGCACACTCTGCGGCGCCGCCGTAGCCGACACCGTATTGGTCAAAGTCGGCAGCGGCCAGGTTACCGAACAGCAACTGGAAAAAGCCATGAATGCGGCGCCTTTCGCCAGCCAGTTTCCGGCTATGGATGAAAAAGATCAGGCTTATCTGCGCGGCGATATGCTGATGCGGCTGGCCAGATCGGAAGCGCTTTATCAGGAAGCCGTCGCTTTGGGCAAGACTGAAACCCAAGCCTATAAACAGGAAATGAGCAATTTCCGCACTTCGCTGCTGGCTCAACGTTATTTAGCGCATCTTCGCGATCAAATCAGCGTTCCGGGCAAGCTGGAAAGCCAGCTGAAAGGCAATTTAAAAAACAACACTGATGCGCTCGCCGCGGCCCGGGCCTCGTATATCGCGCGGCAATTCAAGGCATTAAAGGAAAAGCGCATTGCCGAGCTTAAACAGCAAGCCCGGATCAAAACTTACTTCGAGCGCCTGGATAAAAATGCAAAAGCCGATACAGTACTGGCGGAAGCTACAGGATACACTATCAGATATGCCGATCTGGTACCGCCGCAAAGCGGCGCTAACGCAGATCCTCAACAAATAAAAAACCGAGTAAACGAATGGCTGGAGCTGATGGTTCTGGCGCGTGCGGCAGTTGCCGAAGGCATTAACGTCGAAGAGCAGATGGCCGATTACGGCCATTATCTGAGCATAAAAATGCTATTGGCGAAGCAGGAACAGCAATGGATACCCGATGACAAGACGTTGCTCGATTATTTCCGGAAACATCCGGACATCGGCTACGTACCCGAGCGCAGACAAATCGGCCAGCTTGTCGCGGCCTCAAAAGAACAGGCCGAAGCATTGCGCCGGCGCATCCTGGCCGGTGAAAGCCTGTTCAAACTGGCGGCCGAGTACAGTATTGATCCCTATGGCCGCGAGCATGCCGGCGATATGGGCTGGTTACAGGAAGGCAGCGGTTTCGATGCGGTTGAACAGGCCTTGAAAAAACTGCCTGACAATCAGGTCAGCGACGTTATTCAGACGCCCAAAGGCTGGCATCTGGTCATGATCGTGGACCGCAAGCCTGCCGAGCATAAAGAATTTGCCGCCATAAAAGACCGGATCAAACAAGCGCTGATCGCCGAGAAAATGACAGCTTATCTGGAACAGGTTATGACAAAATATCCGCTGGATTGGCAAATACAAGATCATATTTAAGGCTTGAGCATAGTGGGTTGCTCAAGTAATGGTTTTACGATCGTTTCGAACGCTTCATCATCGAATAGGCCGATTTCTTTAAAAACCAATCGGCCTTCACGGTCAATGATAACGGTAAAAGGCAGGACGCCTGACGGGTCGCCCCATTGAGTCAACAATGCATGATGCCGCTCGGGGCCGGCGTGCAAAATTGGATAATTGATACCCAGGGTGCGGGCATAATTGCGTAATTTTTGCGCCTCATCAAGGCCGATGCCGATGATCTGCAGTCCCTGCCCGGCATAGTTTTGCTGGTATTTCATGAAATGCGGAATTTCAATCTGACACGGCCCGCACCAGGTTGCCCAGAAATTCATCATGATGACTTTGCCGCGCCAGTCATTCAGTTTATGCTCTTTTCCATCGAGGTCATTCAGGATTAAAGACGGCAAAACCCAGGCTTTGTTCACGAGTTTGCCATTTTCGGCCTGTGCAGCTTTAGCAGGCATGGAAAAACTTATACTGCCTGACAGCACTGCGGCAATGCCCATGCACAATTTAACAGCCAATTTATCTTTTTTAGCGAATTCAATCATAATGTTATGCATTAACAGATGGGTAGTTTGGGACAATGGAAAGCAGAGTTAATAGACCATATTAACTTTTACTAATATACTAAAGTGTATCTTAGGCTGATTTTCCAACTGGAAATAACAACAAAAAAACGGCACACACAATGTTTGATCTATCAAAATGCGCTACCGCCGCCGCTACGGCCTTATTATTGAATAGCGTTGGCTATTCCGTCACGGCAGTCGCCGAAAACAATACCTACTATACCCTCGAACAGGCTGTCAATTACGCACTGGACAATAATCCGAGCCTGCAGGTCATGCACGAGCGTATTGCGCAGGCTGAGGCCCAATTAGGCGAAGCACGGGCCAGCTTTTATCCGCAAGTGAAAGCGCGGCTGTCCTATGAGCATTCTGACAACCCGGCCCGCGCGTTCAGCATGATCATCTCGCAGCGGCGGCTGGATTTCGGCGGCACTGACTTTAACCATCCTGGCGGCGTCGACAACTATCGTCCGGAAGTGATCGCCACCTATTCCCTTTTTAACGGCGGCCAGGATTATCAAAACAAAATAGCCGCCGAGCTGGGCGTGGATGCGGCAACGCTCGAGGAATCGGCGACTCGCAACCAGTTGATCCAGTCGGTCACTTCGGCGTTTTACGGTGTGCTGGCCGCCAAAGAAGCGCATAAAGTCGCTCAGCGCTCCATTGACGCCGTCAAAAGTGAGCTGGAACAAAGCCGCACGCGCTTTGAGGCCGGAACGGTTCTTAAATCCGATGTGCTGTCGCTGGAAGTGCAACTGGCCGAAGCTCAGGATGCCGAAATCCGGTCTGCCAATGCCATAGAACTGGCCCAAAGCGGACTCAAAACCCTGATGGGCATCAATGCCGGAGATCCGTTTGCGATTGCCGAGGCTTCATCCTGGCAATTGCCGCAGCTCGACAAGCCCTTTGCAACGCTGCTGGCTCAGGCTATCGCGCAGCGGCCGGAAGCCGAAGCGGCTCAAAAACAGGTTGAAATTGCCGAGCGTAAGCTCAGCGCCGCCAAAGGCGCTCACTTGCCCAAAGCTGATGCTTATCTCAGCTACGGCTCCGACAGCAAGAACCTCGATTATTCGACCAGCCGCGACAATGTCACGGCCGGCGTCCAGGTCGAAGTTGACGTGTTCTCGGGTTTTCGCACCAGCGAGAATGTGAAAAAAGCTGAAAGGCAACTTGCGGAAGCCCAAAAAATCGCCCGAAAAATACAGCTCGACATCGAAAATGACGTTAAAACCGCCTATCTGAAGCTTCAGGAGGCCTTGGACCGGGTCAAAGTCACAACCGTTTCGGTCTCGTCCGCGGAAGAAGCTTTCCGTCTCGTCAGCGAGCAGCGCCAGGCCGATGTCGTCACCATCACACGCTATATTGAAAGCGAAGTCGCGCGCGACGAGGCCAATTCACGCGTCATCGCCGCCCGTTACGATGCCCTGCAGGCGGAAGCAGAACTCAATAAAGCATTAGGTAATTGGAAATAAAGGACTCTTTATGACAGATCACAATTCGGCCACGAAGCGCAAATGGCTTATCCCGGCCGCCGCCATCATAGGGCTTATCCTGGTCATTCTTTATGCGCTGGGCCTTATCGGCGCCGGCGATAAAGTAGAACCAGGCACGCAGGAGATTGCGGCCCGGCCGGTCCCGCCCAACGCCCGAACACTGACTGTCGGCCAGAGCAAGACCGATGATGTCCAGTTCTGGCCCGGCACGATCCGTTCGCGTACGGTCGCCAAGATAGCGCCCAAATACACGGCGCGCATCATCAGCATCGAGATCAATGCCGGCGACAGCGTCAAAAAAGGCCAGGTACTGGCCAGGCTGGACGAACGTGAAGCAACGGCAAGCCTGAACGAAGCCCAGGCGCGCCTGGCGGCGGCCAGAGCGCAAGCCGCTCAAGCGGTGGCCGACGAAAAGAGAACCCGAGTCCTCTATGAAAAACAGGCCGCCACGCGCGAGAATTACGACGCCGTCATTGCCCGTTCCAGAGCCGCGCAGGCCAATGTCAAACAGGCCGCCAACGCCGTTGAGCAGTTGCGCATCTCGCTAGGCGAAAACAATCTGCGCGCGCCTTTTGACGGCATCATTTCCCAACGGCTGAAAGAACCGGGCGATATGGGACTGGCCGGCGAGCCTATCGTTATTCTGCAAAAACCCGAGGATTTGCGTCTGGAAGTCGCAATTCCGAATTTCTGCGCCGGCCGCATCCGTACCGGCATGGAAGTCGATGTACGCATTGATGCCCTGGATAAGATTTTAAAAGCCAAAATCGATGAGATCACTCCTCAGATCGATATAGAAACGCGAACCCAGCTGGTCAAAGCCGCGCTGCCAAAGACTGAAGGGCTGCAACCCGGCCTGCTGGGCTGGCTGCTGCTGAACTGCACCGAGGAACATCACGCCATCCTGATACCGGCATCCGCCGTGCTGCACTATGGCCAGCTCGAAGCGGTCACCATCGTTAAAGATAATCATACCTATACGCGCCATATCCGCACCGGCAAGCAATACGGCGATCAAATCGAAGTCCTGTCCGGCCTGCGCGACGGCGAAACCATACTGATCAATAACGGTTCACCAGAATGAGCGAGCATCAACCCAAGGCGGTCCAACCGGCCGAGCCTGAAAAAAAAGACAGCTTCACGGTCAGTATCGTCAGGCTGTTTACTACCTCGCAACTGTCGCTGCTGTTTCTCATCATTTCCATGCTGGCCGGTGCAGCGGCACTGGTGCTGACGCCGCGCGAGGAAGACCCGCAGATCGTCGTGCCGGTCATGGACGTGTTCGTGCAATACCCGGGCGCCAGCAGCGAAGAAGTTGAAAAACTGGTGGCAACTCCGGTGGAGGTCCTGTTGCGGCAAATCGACGGCGTAGAATACGTATATTCAATGTCCAGGCCCGGCGAAGCCGTGATCACGGTCCGCTATTTTGTCGGTGAAGACCGCGAAAACAGCGTCATCAAAACCCGTGACAAACTATTTGCCAATCAGGACATCATACCGGCCGGCGTGACCAACTGGGTTGTAAAGCCTGTGGAAATCGACGACGTGCCGATCGTATTGCTGACCCTGTCGGCACCGAACCAGCTCTATGAATCCATGAGTCTGCGGCGCATTGCCGATGAAGTGATCGAACGGCTGCGCACGGTGGAAAACGTCGGCAAAAGCTGGGTCGTCGGCGCGCCCCCGCGGCGCGTTTCCGTCTATCCCGATCCGGGCAAACTGGCGTCACGCAACACCACGCTGCTGGAAATCAAGCAGGCGCTGATGCAAGCCAACATCAATGTGCAGGCTGGCACCTTCGAGCATAACAACCGCGAAATCCTGCTGGAAGCCGGCCCTTTTTATCGAACGCCTGAAGAAGTAGCCTCGACGGTCATCAAAAGCGTCGATGGCCGTATCGTCTATCTGCGCGATGTTGCGCGCATCGAGGACGGCCCGGCCGATGTGCAGCATTACACGCGCATCGGCTTCGGCCCTGCTGCCGAACACATGCGTACGGTCGGCAAGGCGGAAGGAAATCAGCCGCAGGCCGGCGAAGAAAGACAGATGGTGACGATCGCCATCGCCAAGCGCAAAGGCAGCAATGCCGTCAGCGTCGCCGAGAACGTCATTAAAGCCAGCGAAGCATTGCGCGGCACTATAATTCCTGATGATTTGCTCGTGACTATCACCCGCAATTACGGAGAAACGGCCGACCATAAGGTCAACGAACTGGTCAAGCACTTAGGCATCGCGATCCTGACCATCATTGTGCTGCTGGCGTTAAGTCTGGGATTGAAAGAGTCGTTCATCGTCTCCATCGCCGTGCCGATGACTTTCGCCGTCACGCTGCTGCTGGATTTGATTTTCGGCTATACCATCAACCGCGTCACACTGTTTGCGCTGATCCTGTCGCTGGGCTTGCTGGTTGACGACCCGATCGTCGACGTCGAAAACATCCACCGCCATTACAAGCTGCGCAAGGAGCCGCCGCTGCGCGCACTGCTGACAGCCGTCGACGAAGTCCGGCCGCCGACCATTCTGGCGACTTTTGCCGTTATCCTGTCTTTCATCCCGATGTTTTTTATCACCGGCATGATGGGGCCTTACATGGCGCCTATGGCCTTCAACGTGCCTATCGCGATGCTGATGTCCTTGATTATCGCCTTCACCGTAACGCCTTGGGCCAGTTACCGGATGCTGAAAGGCGACTATGGCAAGGACCACGGCGAACCGTTCGAGCTGAAAAAAAGCGCCGGTTACCGCATCTATAATAAAATCCTGACTCCACTGGTGGCTTCGCCACGGCGCGCCTGGCTGTTTATCGGCATCATTATTATCGCCTTTATCGCCTCCGCTCTGCTGGCCGTCACCCGTGCCGTGCCGCTCAAGCTGTTGCCGTTCGACAACAAAAATGAGCTGCAACTGGTCATCGACATGCCCAAGGGCTCGACGCTGGAACAGACCGATGAGGTTGCCCGGGCCTTAGGCCGCTACCTGTCCACCGTCAATGAAGTGACCGATTATGAATCCTACATCGGCCTGGCCTCGCCGATGGACTTCAACGGCATGGTCCGTCATTACTATCTTCGCCAGGGCAGCTATGTCGGCGAGGTGCGCATCAGCCTGATCGACAAGGAGCACCGCGAGCATCAGTCGCACGATATTGCCCTGCGCATACGGCCTGAAGTCGAGCGCATCGGCAAAGAGTACGGCGCCAAGCTCAAAATAGTCGAGCTGCCGCCCGGCCCGCCCGTGCTGTCGACTGTGGTCGCCGAAGTATACGGCCCGCCTGAAGCGACCTATAAAGACATCATCAATGTTTCCAACCGTATCAAAGGGGCACTGGCCCAGACCGAAGGCGTGGTTGATGTTGACGACATGGTCGATGCCGAGCATGAAAAGATACACTTCCGCGTAAACCGCGAGAAAGCGGCCCTGAACGGCATTACCGTAGCCCAGGTTGCCCAAACTTTGCAATTGGCATTGCAGGGGTCGCTAGCGGGTTCCGTGCATGTCATGACCGAACGCAAGCAACTGGAAATCTATCTGCAACTGCCCCGTGCCATCCGTTCGACCCTGCCCGATCTGCTCTCATTGCGCGTTAAATCGGACCAGGGGCACTTAGTGCCGCTGGGTGAAATCGGCACGATGACTGTCGAGTCAGGCGATCCGACCATCTACCATAAAAACCTGCAGCGGCTGTCTTATGTAACCGCTGAAATGGCCGGCCGCAGTCCTGTTGAAGCGATACTGGATATGTTCGCCTACTTCGACGAGAACCCTCTGCCAGAAGGTTACTCGGCCGACATGGCCGGCGAAGGCGAATGGAAAATCACCGTTGACGTCTTCCGCGACTTAGGGCTAGCCTTTGCCGCGGCCATGGTCATGATCTACGTGCTGCTGGTCGGCCAGACCGGCTCACTGGGCATTCCGCTGGTCATGATGATCGCGATCCCGCTGACCATCATCGGCATCATGCCCGGTTTCTGGCTGCTGAACCTGTTCACGACGCCGGTAGCGGGCTATGCCACGCCGATCTATTTCACGGCCACGGCCATGATCGGCATGATTGCGCTGGCCGGCATCGTGGTCAGAAACTCGATCATCCTGATCGACTTCATCGAGCGTACCTACAACCGCGACGCCGAAACGACGCTGCCGGAAGCCCTGATAGAAGCCGGCGCGATACGCCTGACGCCGATCTTCTTGACCGCCGCCGCGGCCGTGTTCGGTTCCGCCATCATCGTGCTGGACCCGATCTTTTCGGGGTTGGCCTGGAGCTTCATCTTCGGCATCGTGGCTTCCACGCTGTTCTCGCTGGTCGTGATTCCGGTGGTTTATTTCCTGATCAAAAGGAATAAGCCTAAAGAGCTGAATAGAGAGACGGAACTGTAGAATCAACTTCCGACGCTAGGCGATAGCTTCCAGAGGCACGCAGATCAAGTCAAAAACTTCGTGCCTCTATGGTATTTTGGCCTCATAATTGCGAGAATCATGCCCATAAACTGGCGCATAAAAGCAAGGAAATCTGACCGGCTTTAGCGGAGCAGAAAATAGTTAAACTGATAGCCCCTGTCACTGTCCATAAAACATGGCTGAAATATCCACAGAACGATTACGAACGCATGTTTACAAACTTGCCGGTGAGATTGGGCAACGCAATATATTTCATCCGCAGGCTCTGAATGCTGCCGCGCAATACATTACCGAAGAATGGCACAAGCAGGGCTACGAAGTCCGGACACTTGTTTATGTTGATCGAGGCGTTGAGCGAGCCAATCTTGAAATCACTTGTGAAGGCAAAAATCGAAGCGGCGGATACATTCTGGTAGGCGCTCATTATGATTCAGTCATCGGCAGCCCCGGCGCCAACGATAATGGCAGCGGCATCGCGGCATTACTGGAACTGTCGCGCCTGTTCAGAGAGATTCAGCCCGATACCAGCCTTCGTTTTGTCGCTTTTGTTAATGAAGAGCCGCCTTTTTTCTACGGCCATGAGATGGGCAGCATGGTTTACGCCAAGGCCGCGAGACAGCGCCGCGAACCGATACGCTTCATGATCGCGCTGGAAACCATCGCTTGCTACAGGAACAGTCCGGGCAGCCAAACCTACCCGCCTTTGCTCAAGCACTTCTATCCCGATACAGGCAATTTCATCGCCTTTGTTGCCAACCTGAAATCTCGAGGCGTCATGCTCGAAAGCGCCAGGGCCTTTTCCGCATCGACCGATTTTCCCTTGGAAACGATTGCGGCCCCGGAAATAGTACCGGGCGTCTCCTGGAGCGATCACTCGTCGTTCTGGCGGCACGGTTATAAAGCGTTTATGGTGACTGATACGGCGCTCTATCGGTACCCTTATTACCATGCGCCTGAAGATACGTCCGATAAGCTCGATTATGAGCCATTTGCCAGAATGACTCAGGGGTTGTTTTTGATGTTGGCTTCGCTGACGGGTTAATAACAAGCTGTAGATACTCTGTTCAAAGTCAACAAAATTCCATCGTGTTTTCCTCCGCGCTGATGGGTGTCGGAATGGCGTAGAACCGTGTGTTATCGAACGGCTGATCGTGCTTCAACATGCCATGGATGGCATGCAGTAATTTACGCATGACAGCGCAGACGGCTTGCAAAGGTTTCTTGCCGTTGTCGATCAAAT
>Ga0208265_100145_pt1 | contig 47180 bp, 50 predicted proteins | sample LakWasMet44_HOW7_2_FD_183882 | JGI IMG/M metagenome (GOLD analysis project Ga0208265, IMG submission 183882) | Freshwater sediment methanotrophic microbial communities from Lake Washington under simulated oxygen tension - Sediment Metagenome... | ecosystem: Environmental > Aquatic > Freshwater >... | reverse complement strand
TTCATTTGCCTGGTTAGAAAAGTGCCGACGACTTTGGAAGAATACTGAACGCTTGCTCAATACCAGCTTACAATTCGTTAATCTGGCTTTCTTGGTGCTGTTGCTGCGGAGATATTGAACAAGCTCTTAGTCAAATGGATACGGATTATCTGGATGATTTACCAGAGGATCAGTTGCGCTCATTAAGTAAACAGTTATTGACGGACCTGAAAGAGGCGCGGGAACGGCTAAAACAAAACCCTGACACAAGCTCGCGTCCGCCTTCATCGAGAGAACCGTGGAAGGCAAGCGAACCCCGCGACGTCAGCGCGGAAAAAGACGCGCCGGTAGCGGAAGAAGAACAGTCAGAGGGTGATCTGCCGAGCCCGGGTTCGGGAGAACAATCACTGTCGACCAACGGTGATACCGACTCAACCAAGAAAGCCGGACGACAGGTGGGCAGCAAAGGCTATAGCCGCAATTTGACGTTGGCGGTCACGCAGACTGTTTCGCATCACCCATCTTTCTGTAAGGTTTGCGGCCGCCCCTTTGCTGAAGGGAGCGCCTATCGGCTAAGAGAGGCTCGCTATGAACTGGAACTAGAAGTTGGCAGTGAGGAAAGCCCGAGATTACAGGTCGAGCACATTCGGCATGAATACCTCGCGGCGACTTGTAGCTGCGATCATGAAACGCAGGCTCAGCCAGGTCGTTGTCTGGATGAAAATGGTTGGAGCGTTGCCCTGACAGAATACCATCTGTGTGGTCCGCGCCTGGTCAGTTTTTTGGTCTGTCTCGCTTTATCGCTGCGGGTGTCTCGCCGCAAAATTCAAGGATTTTTACGCGATTGGCTGGGGATTGATTTGAGTACTAGCACGATCAATCAATGTATTTGTCACTTTTCAAAGTCAATGTCAGCGGATTGTCAAAGCCGATGTCAGCAGAGACTCAAGAGCGTGGAGTGGAGCGCATAACCCCTTCATACTGCTGGTTACTGGTATTTATTTATTCTGCTGAGTAGATCTTGATCACGACTAGGCTTACCCATTTTTGCGGCGTGCTGACGTCGACTTCGACGATTGGCAACGTGCTGACATCGGGTTTGAACGCTACTGACATCGACTTTGAAAAGTGACAGCTTCATTGCACAAACGAACGTTTGCGCAATGAATATAACATTAAAAACGAAAATGCGTCCAAGCCATCGAACTGCGGATGATCATGCATGTCATCGGCTAGCCATTGTGGCAAATGCGCCATCAAGCAGTGGCCTGCGCCTGCCACTGCCGGCGGGGTGGAGAAAGATAATCTGCAACTGTAGTACTAAATAAAGCACACTAAATATAGTTATGGACGAAAACAAATATGACGATTTAATTGGAAAAATTTATGATGCCGCTGTTATGCCGGAGCTATGGCCAGTTTTTTTGGAGCAGCTGTCAGATGCTTTCGGAAGCAGGGGCACGGTACTTTATCTAGTTGATTTTGCCAGCCGCAGTGCCACTTGCCGTAGCGATGAAATTTCCTTTCTTCAATCCGTCCGTACCGATCCTGAAACTGTCTTGTCGTACGACCGCTATTATTCCAAGGTCAACGTCTGGCTTGAAAACTCGCGGGATTTACCAGAAGGCAAACTTATCACAACTGATCGCTTGTTTCCTGTGCAAGAACTTATCAAGACCGAATGGTATAACGATTGGCTTAAACCGCAGGATTATTTTCATGCCATGATCGGTCATCTTCTAAAACAGGATACGCTAGCAGTACGTCTGTCTATTTTTAGAGCCAAGCGGCAACCGTTTTCTGCGGATGAGACCATATTATTGGCCCGTTTAGTGCCGCATTTACGGCGCTCTTGCATGATTCATAAAAAATTTTCCGAATTTCAAAGGGTGCTTGCTACAAATACCGACCTCTTAAACCGCTTGCCAGTCGGGCTGGTCTTGTTCGATAAATGCGGCCAAGCCGTATTTGTTAATCACATGGCGGAAACTCTGAGCCGTTCTTCCAGCGGTTTTTGTCTCAATGCCGCAGGTCGCTGTCTGACGGGCAATGCCAACCAAACTCGCGCCTTGCGCAGATTGATCGGCAATGCCTCAGAGCTGGGGCAAGGCAATGCGATGAGTTTGCATCGATACGCCTCAAACCGTTCGCGTCCGTTATCGGCAATAGCCGTGCCGCTGCAAAGCCGGCCGTTACCTTTTGCCGGATCGGAGCCATCTGTTGCGTTATTTATCTGCGACCCGGATATACCATTCGATTTAGATGGCAATTTGTTAACGCAATGCTACGGCCTTTCTCCTGTCGAGGCCAAACTTGCTACCGCTTTGTTGCGTGGACAAACACCAAGCGATTATGCAAAAACGCGAGGCATCAGCAACAATACGGTAAAAAGTCAGCTAAAGCAGGTGCTGGCAAAAACAGGAACACATCGCCAGTCTGAGCTCATCCAATTGCTGATGACAGGTTTCGGCATGCTTGCATCTCCAGGTGAAGCTGTCTTAACAAAAGACTGATCCTCTCCTGTTTATACTCCCGCAAATTTGTTCTCGTTGGGAAAACAGCATTCCCAAATTTACCCCCAAATTTACCGCAATAATTTTTCCTTTTTCACCCGAACGGGTGACGCGCTGTTAAATCGCTTAGTTTAATTTGTTTTACACCTAGGGCATTACTGCCGGCTCAATCTGTCATGGATGCCCGCAAAGAGTGCCCAATGATCAAACGTGTAACTAATTAAATTGGAGTGTAAATGAATTTCCACAATTCCCGCTGTTATTTAGTAGACAGCGGACAATTACCGTTTCCCGCTAGACTTATCTTTATCATCGCATTGATTTCATCGTTGCTTTGGACATTAGCTGGATGTACGCATCAAGATCAAAACCAACGATATCTTCGCCCCGTCAATGTTGCCCGAGTAATGCACCAAGAAACGCAGATCGACAGACCGTTTCCTGGCGAGGTGCAAGCGCGTTTTGAAACGACTTTAGCATTCCGCGTGGCTGGAAAACTGATAGAGCGCTCTGTCGATATTGGCGATCGAGTAAACAAAGGCCAGAGGTTAGCAAGGCTTGATCCCAGTGATTACCGGTTAGCCTTACAAAACATCAAAGCTCAACTTATAGCTGCTAAAGTCGACCGCGACTACATTAAAGACGACTTAAACAGATACCGGGAATTGTTTGATCAAAATGTCATCAGCCAGCCTGAATTAGATCGTCGCCAAACGCTCTATATTACCGCACAGCAAAAGGTTGTGGCTCTCGAAGCCCAACTCGGGCAGACAAGCAACCAATTGGCTTACACTGATTTGCTGGCCGACCGCGACGGCGTGGTGACGGCGCTGGAAGCTGAGGCGGGGCATGTAGTTGCCTCTGGTCAGCCCGTTATCAGACTAGCCCAATCCAATGAGAAGGAAATTCATATCGACATCCCCGAACATCTCGTTTCCGGAATCAATCTCTCTCAGGAAGTCACTGTGACACTGTGGGCCGCCGGCGACAAGCGAATTAAAGGTCATATTCGAGAACTCGCAGCAGCGGCTGATCCCATCAGCCGAACCTATCGTGCCAAAGTGACTCTTCTGGAACGCCAGGATAACACGCGGCTCGGCATGACAGCGACGGTTTGGATACCATCAAATGCATCTGCCAACCTCACGGTTCCGCTCTCGGCCGTCTTTACGCCCCAGGATCAGCCCGGGCAAACTTGTGTCTGGCTGGTTGACGAACTCACCTCCACCGTTAAATCAGCACCGATACGGATTGGCGCCGCATTACCCGGCGAACAGATCGTCATCACCGGCCTGGCTGCTGGGCAACTGATCGTGAGTGCCGGCGTGAATCGTTTGATCGAAGGTCAAACAGTGCGTTTGCCGGAAAAGTTTAAACCGGACATGGAGCGCTACACTGATGCAGGCCAGGAGTATCTTCAATGAACGATTTCAACTTAAGCGCATGGACGCTGGAGCATCGCGCTTTCACCGGTTTCATCATAGTGCTGTTGCTGTTGGGCGGGATTTTCGCTTATTTCCGCCTCGGTCAACGGGAAGATCCGGAGTTTACATTTCGGGTAATGGTCGTCAAAACCCTATACCCTGGCGCTACAGCGCTGGAAGTCGAACAGCAACTAACCGATCGTCTGGAAAAGAAAATTCAGGAATTGCCAAACCTGGACATTTTGCGCAGCTACTCGAAACCGGGCGAATCGGTTATTTTCGTGACGCCACGAGAAGACACGCCGCCGAAGGAAATTCCTTCTCTTTGGTATCAAGTGCGCAAAAAGGTCGACGACATCAGAATGACGCTGCCCCCCGGCAGCATCGGGCCATTTTTCAATGACGAATTCGGCGACACTTATAGCCTGATCTATGCCTTTTCGGGAAAAGGCTTTAGTTACGCCGAGCTGAAAAAAATGGCCGACTCAGTACGCCAACAACTCCTGCGCGTCAAGAATGTCGAAAAAATTGATTTACTTGGCGTCCAGGACGAGAAAATTTATATCGAATTCTCCGACAAAAAATTGGCTGAACTGGGACTAGATGCCAATCTGATCGCTGAAGCATTGCAAGCGCAAAACAGCATGACATCATCGGGCGCTGTGTACTCAGCCGATAGAACCTTACCTATCCATATCACCGGCCAATTCGATTCGGTGGAGAACGTTAGCAACCTGCCATTGTATATTAATGGGCGTACCTTGCGCGTCGGCGATTTTGCACAGGTTAAGCGCGGATACATTGACCCGCCGAAACTCAAAATGCGCTTCAACGGCAAGGTAGCCATCGGCCTCGGCATCACCATGAACAAACGAGGTGATGTCTTGGAGCTGGGCAAAGCGCTGGAAGCCGCCATGATCCGAATCGAAGGCGAGCTCCCGGTGGGAGTAGATGTCGACCGGGTCGCAAATCAACCGCGCGTAGTCAAAACAGCCAATGGCGAATTCTTGAGCACCTTCTTCGAAGCATTGGCGGCAGTGCTACTCGTCAGCTTTGCGAGCCTCGGCTTTCGCACCGGCTCCGTAGTCGCGCTCACAGTGCCATTGGTATTGGCAGGAACACTGCTGAGTATGCTGCTGTTTGGCATGGAAATCCACCGCATTTCATTAGGCGCTTTGATTCTGGCGCTCGGCTTATTGGTGGACGACGCCATGATTGCCATCGAAATGATGGCACGCAAGCTGGAAGAAGGCTGGGACAGAATCAATGCGGCAACTTATGCTTATAGCGCCACAGCCTTCCCCATGTTGACCGGCACCTTGATCACCATCGTTGGCTTCCTGCCGGTAGGTTTGGCCGAATCGCAAGCCGGTGAATACACGGTTTCAATATTTCAGGTAATGGGCATTTCGTTATTGCTTTCGTGGGTCGGCGCAGTCGTTTTTACGCCCTATCTGGGTTTTCTGTTGCTCAAGGTTCAGCCCAGTAGCGCACACGAGCACGATTTGTTCGATACACCTTTTTACAGGCGTTTGCGGCATTGGGTAACGTGGTGCATGGAGCATCGTAAAAGAGTCATCGTCGCAACGGGCGTTCTTTTCTCTATTGGCTTAGTAACGCTGACTCAAGTTCCTGAACAATTTTTCCCGCTGTCGAATCGGCCGGAAGTTATTGTCGACCTTTGGCTGCCTGAAGGCAGTTCTTTTGCGCAAAGCGAAGCTGCCGCCAAGCATATGGAAACGATTTTGAGCAAAGATGAAGACGTGGTGAATTACACCGCCTATATCGGCGGTGGTAGTCCCAGATTCTTCTTACTCATCGTACAACAGCTAGCCAATACCAATCTCTCAGAATTCGTGGTGATGACACGAGACAATGCAGCCCGCGAGCGGGTTATGCAGCGCATTCGACAGGCTTTCGCAACGGATTTTCCGGAAGTGCGCGGGCGTGTTATGCGCCTTAATGTCGGCCCACCCATGGATTATCCGTTGGTGTTTCGAGTGTTCGGCGAAGATCCCATGATCGTTCGCAATATTGCCGACCGAGTATCCGAGATCATGCGTGCCAATCCTAATACCGTGGATGTGAACGATGACTGGCACGACCGGATTCCGTCGCTACGCTTGGCACTCGATCAAGACAAGGCTCGTGCACTTGGCATCTCTACTTCAAGCTTGTCGAAAATCTTGCACGCTCACTACACGGGAATTCCTATAGGGCAGTTCCGGGAAGACGACAAACTCATCGATATCGTCTGGCGAGCGCAAGACAACTTACGTACTGCTGCAGACCGGTTGCCCGATGTAACCGTGCGAACCGACAGTGGCCAGTCGGAGCAGCTATCACAGTTCGTCAAGTTCGAAACCGTATTCGAAGACGGCGTGCGCTGGCGCCGCAACCGTTTCCCGGCAATTTCAGTGCGTGCCGACGTAGTCGACGGCGCAATGGCCCCCGACGTGGCGGCTGAGATCAGCCCAAAACTCAAACCTATCCAGGATCAATTACCTGCCGGCTATTTCATCGAAACTGGCGGTTCCAAAGAAGATGCCTGGATCGCACAGAAGTCTATTCTAATTTGGATTCCGCTGGTTCTGGTCATTATGCTGATCCTGCTCATGGTGCAATTGCAAAATCTGTCCCGTACCTTTCTAGTGTTTGTCACTGCGCCTTTAGGGGTAATCGGCGCAGCGTTCGCCCTGCTGCTGTTCAGGGCGCCTTTCGGCTTCGTGGCTCTACTGGGCATTATTGCCCTATCCGGCATGATCATGCGCAATTCCGTGATTCTGGTGGATCAGATCGAGCAAAATCAAAAAGCCGGATTGGATACTTGGAGCGCCATCGTCGAATCGACGGTACGACGCTTTCGGCCCATTTTGCTGACTGCAATGGCGGCTATTCTGGCCATGATTCCGTTATCACGCAACGATTTCTTTGGGCCACAGGCTATCGCCATTATGGGTGGACTCATCATCGCTACTGTGCTGACGGTTTTTTTTCTACCTGCGCTCTACGCGGCTTGGTTCAGGGTCAAACGTGCGCCGTTAACTATTGCCTCATCAATAATCATGCAAACCGCTAATGTAGCCATGCCTGTGACGGAGCTTACCGATGAATAAGCAGCATTGGGTAGTGATATCAATTCTGGTGATGGTGCTTGATTTGAATGCTTGCACTCCGACCCGTGTCAACAGGCAAGTGGACTTGGTGGCGTCGCCCAAGGATTGGCGTCATGCCCCGGGTATTCGAACAGTTTCTGATCCGGATGACCTGAAAGCATGGTGGAAAGGATTCCATGATCCGCGGCTGAACGGCCTGATCGGCCAAGCATTGGCCAACAATCACGATCTCAGGATCGCCATTGCTCACGTCCGGGAAGCTAAAGCCATAACCACCGTCGCCGAATCGATGCTCTATCCCAGCATTGATCTGTTCGTGTCAGGTGGCAGGGAGAAAAAGATCGACCGGGTCATAGGTGTGCCGAACAATCAAGGTATCGGATTATTCATCCCCGCTGCCGATATGATTACCGGCGGATTGGCGGCACGCTGGGAAGTCGACCTGTTCGGTGCTAGGCGCTTGGAAGCTGAAGCCGCCACCGCTCAGGCAGAGGGCGCCGAAGAAGCGCTGCATGCCACCCAAGTGGGTTTGCTGGCTCAAGTGGCGACGAATTATTTGGAACTGCGTGGTGTTCAGGCACGTACCGGCATTCTGCGGGAAAATATCAAGATTCAGCAGGAACGCCTGAGAGCATTACAGGCGTTCAATCGCACCGGCTTGATCAACCAATTGGATATCGTTCGCCAGGAAACCCTGCTGCACACTACCGAAGGCGCTCTTCCTGCTCTTACCAGCACGGCGGTAAACCTGATGCATCGTCTTGCCATCTTGATGGGGGAATCGCCGGAAAAAATGGAAAATCAATTGGCTAGTGCTGATCCATTGCCTGCAAGCTCGCCGACTATCCCTCGACTTCTGCCTTCCGGCCTGCTGGAACAACGACCGGATCTGCGCTTGGCGCAAACTGAAGTCAGTGCGATGGCGGCCAGTCTCGGTGCGGCGCGAGCCGATCTGTTCCCAAAGGTAGTGCTGTCAGCTAGCGGTGGTTTCGGTGCATTGGCTGTGGGTGGCTTTCCAAGCCTTGCTGAGAGTGTTTATACGCTCGGTTCGGGACTTACTGCGCCGATATTCAATGCCGGACGCATCCGGGCTCGTATAATCGCTGCCGATGCCAGACTGGAGCAGGTTGCGGCGAACTACGAGAAGACTTTCCTCCTCGCCCTGGAAGACGTGGAAAACGCTTATGTTGCATATGCCTCATCGGTAGAGCAAAGAGATCAACTCTTGCAGGCCGAAACGGCGGCAGAGCAGACTTATCGGTTTGCCAATGCTTTATACCATCGCGGAGCGAGCGATTATTTGTCTGTGTTGGATGCTGAACGCAGCAAACTTGCCACCGCTGATGAGCGTGTCAAGGCCGAAACCGCGGTGCGTGTGGCACTAGTCTCCATCTATCGGGCCTTTGGCGGCGGATGGAAAGCTGGAGTTACTCTTCAATAACCCAAATTCCTTTGCAGATTCTTTCGATTCTTAATCCAAATAAATGAAGGTTATATTTTTTATGATTCCATATCAGATCCATTTCGAAGACACGAAGGCATACGGATCTAATCATTATCTGACTAATCGGACCAGCGGGGGCATTTGAACAGAAACTTACAGTTTTGCCCTTGCAGACTCACTTCAATCCGTAAAACCTTGTTCATTTCTCCAGTCATTTTCAGTAGTGGGCTTTATCACGAGAAATGGCTCTTCGGAAATTAAATTTAAAAACTAAACGTCAACTTCTGAATGATGAACAAGGAAATATAGGTTTAGTGCGGAAAACTTAGTCTATTGCTCTTAGTACGCCTTACAGCCTAATATTACTTTGACCATTTTGACCAATTCAAAGGTCTCTCCATTCGACAAATTTTGCTTGGATCGCTCAATTTCACAGAAACCACACTTTTTGTAAAAAGGTTCTCCAGAAAGCGTGGCCGTCAAATATAAAGTTTCAATCCCTCTATGCAAACATTCATTTTCGCATGCCGTAAAGAGCTGGGTGGCCACACCTTTTCGAGCAAAATCAGGATGCACAAAAAAGCTCCTGAGTTCAGCTTTTTGAGGCTCAGAGACATCAATCGCCCAACCACCACAACCGATGATTCTCTTTTCGTGCTTAGCCACAAGGAAATTGCCAGAGATGATCAGTTCTTCTATGCCACACACTAACTCCAACGCCGTTTCAATTTCTGATTGTTTATAGTATTGCGCCTGAAGTATTCGGGCGGATTTGGAAATGAGCGCCTGAATATGGGGGAAGTCTTGGAGACTGGCTTGACGGATGTTTGGACTCATAATTTTGACCCTTTCTTATTACTGACGTTTATTGCCTGGGATCAAGAGTAATCCGGCAAAGTGAAGCCTTGGTGGCGTAATGCTTCCAGCGGCGGAAACAGCGGTTCGGGTAGATTGGACCAATCGAACCATTCCCATCCTTCACACTTTTCCGGCTCTTTGGTCTCGACAACGCCCGACTCCCGCTTTGCCAGCACGAAGACAGTCACATAGTGTTTCTGCTCGGCTTCAAATACAGTGTTTGTGAATGGGCCATGCTGAAGTTCGCGGATTCTAAGGCCGGTTTCTTCCAGCACTTCGCGTTCAGCACAATTCTCGATCGACTCCCCATACTCAAGATGACCACCGGGCGCAGACCACGTTCCGGCGCCGTGCGATCCTTTTCGTTTGCCAAGTAGTACGCGTCCATTCTCAATGACGAGCACTCCAACTCCGACTCTAGGTGTGAACATGGCTTGATATTCCCTTTATGGTGACTAATGTGAGGCTAACTGAGCTGTGTGGCTTTTCGCATAGTTCCGTTTGGCCATAGGATTATGGCTACGTTTATGCAGAGAAACCTGAAAGGGTTTGTTCGAAGCGCGCAAGGTTGACTGGTGCACGGGAATGTGAACCTTTCCCAATTAGATTTTTGCCGTCGTGTGCCAGCACTTCGAACTCAATTAGCTTGTGCGTGACTTTGGTAACTCTAGCATATGCGGTGACGGTGCGGCCAACTGGCGTAGGCGCCAAGTGACGTATATTGACGTCGACACCAACAGAACCCCACCCGGCTGACAGGTAAGGCTGGACGGCGTTACTTGCCGCGATTTCCATCAAGTGGATCATGTAGGGAGTCGCATAGACCTCCGGCATGTTTGAATGGAAGTGGCGCACGGTTAGCTCCTTTGTTACTACTGTAGTTGCCTCTGCTTCGGCCCCGACAGTTATTTTGATAGCGGAATTCATGATTGTCTCTTTAATAGTATTTAGCGCTTCAACTCACCTGGCAGAGGTCGGTGAAAGGATCGGTTTATTGGGCAATTTTGCCAGCAGATCCGCATAGGCCTGTTCTACCAGCTGATGCGGGGAGATACCTAGCTTTTCCAACAATTCATGAGCCACTGATACACCGGCTTCGTTAGGTTCGCCTTCAGCCAGGACGACTTCCAGTTCTAGAAAGTCTCCCAATCCGTCCACTTTATCCAAATGGATTCGCGTTCGCCCTGCCAAAAATAAGGTGCGGTGTTTGCGTACACGTCCAATTTCGCCATAGGCCAGCGACAACACCTGACGGATTGAATCAGGGAAAGAAGTCGGCGAGATGACATAGGAAGATTCCTTAGGACCTGCACTGTCTGGGCGCTGATAGAAAATCAGCTGTCCATCATGTTCAGAGAAAGCGCGAAGTTTCAGCCTGCCGTTGGGACAAGCAAAAAACGTATCGTCCTGGGCTATTTCGATGGGCCCTTCATCAGCGATTCCCGCTGCCACCGGCAGCAGTGATTCGACACTTTCAATTCGAGCTTTGATTTCAATATTTCTAGCCATAAGAGTGAGATGTTTAATGCCGACTTCAACGGCTTATCTAGTGGAATAAGGGATGGGATCTAATTTCATCGGTTATTTGCCGCCAGTTTTACGCCAAAGCCAATGAGCGCTACGCCCGCAAGCCGAGCCGCGATTTTACGCACCGATGGCAATGGCGACAGCTTGCAAGCCAACGCGTTGCCAACGAGCACGAGGCCTGCCTGATACAAAAAGCTGATGAGCGTAACATGCGCCATCATAACGCCAAGCGTAATAGATGATGCATGCGCATGCAGGAACAGCGGGAAGAAGGCCAGGAAGAACAGAATAACTTTGGGATTGGTGAGGCTGACCCGGAAGGCCTGCTGAAAATAGCGCCAGCCGCTCTTTTTCTGTGCGGGCGTGCTCGCTACGTTGGCAACAGGCGACCTGAGCAACTGAATGCCCAGCCAGCCCAAGTAAGCAGCACCAAACCCTTGCAGCGCTTCGAACACAAGCGGGTGCGCATGCATCACAGCGGCCAGTCCGAGAACCGCTCCGCTCATGTATATGAAATCACCGAGCAAGGTACCCATAACGGCACCAAATCCTGCTCCGATACCGTGGCGTGCCGTTGCCGTGAGAATCGCCAGTGTGCCTGGTCCAGGAATCAGCTGAAAAATAAAAATTGCTGCGATAAAGCTCGCGTAGTTCTGGATATCAAACATGATTCAGTCTCCCTAGTGATGTCAAACGTTGGTTCTTCGATGAACTAATGGATGAAGTACGTCGTGATGCCGAACGGATGTGTAAGGCGATGCGAACGGTCAGATTGATGAATAGCGTTTGAGCTCATTCAAAAACAGGACGGAAGAAGCTACGGTCATAACTCAGGATACAACGTGTCTGTTCGGCGTATTCGAACGCAGCTTGGCATACTGGGTCCTGCAGCGATTGGGCTCGGTATTCCTCATAGAGTGCAAAACTCGGAAAGGTGAACAGAGCCAGCGCAACATTGTTCGCACCTTCCGAAGGCATAAAATAGCCATGATGTTTTCCGCCGAACTTTTCCACGAGAGGAATCCACAGCTTTCCGTAATGCTCAAACTCTTTAAGCTTGTAGGGGTCAATGATGTAACGTAGATAGCAAGTGATCATGAGGGTCTTTGATGGTTAATGTTGAACGTTAGGGATGTTAAACTGAATAACTCACTACAGCGGCTAAAAAAGCCGTAATCAGTGGATGTGGCTGTTCAGGTGTAGAGCGCTCCTGCGGTACAAACAATGTGCCAATGAAAAAGGGGTGATTCGGATACTCAATGACGCGCACTTCGCCCTCGGCATCTGAGCCGGAAATAGTCATCGGCCCTTGCTTCAATAGAGGGATGCAATCCGGATTGACGCCGAAATTGCAGTAATACTGCTCTTTCGCCGACAAACTGCCGTAAATTACGTCCACTTGAGATCCCGGTACAAAACTAAGCTGCATCTCACGGCCAGCGAGTGAACAAGCCAATTGCGAAATAAACAGGCTTGAGGCGTAGGGATTGTATTCGGCGTGCTGCGCCTCCTTAAAGCCCAGGACGTTACGAGCGTACTCAATCACGATATGCTGAAACCCGCCACAAGTGCCGAAACAGGGAATCTTGTTTTCCCTCGCATAGCGAATAGCCCATAAAGTCTTCTCCATGCTCTTGTACGGACTGCCAGGAGCCACCCATATGCCAGAGTGGCTATCAAACAGGCGTTGGTCAATGTCTTCCGTTGAAATCCATTCCGCCGTTATGTCTATATCCAAAAAGTTTCGGACATGCTTGATGGCCGCATTGGTTGAAGCATGGGGTGGAAATTTTGGCGTATATTCACCAAGCAGGGCTATCGATTTACGCATAACGGTCAATTCCTTTGAGTGATTTGATGATGTGGTAGAAAACTCCGCTAGCCAAAAGCGGGATCATATGTAGAACCAACACAGTCCGGCTAAGAATTGTCTTTCACTGGACGGTCGAAATACACCATAGCACTTAAACCAAAAATTGTTAGAAATAAACCTGTAATACCAACCATATTAGGATAAGCCGTGCCTAAAAATAAAACTTCACCACCTAAAGCAAAAATTACTTCCCCTGATTGACTTGCATCAACAGCTGCTAATTTCCTTGGGGTATCTGCTTTATTCCTAGCATATAAAAATATTGGCGTGGCAAATACACCAGATAATATGGCAACAATTGCGACATTTATCAGTTGTCCTTCGCTAGGTAAACTCACATCAAGGCAGAAAAACAAAATCATCCAGAATGGAAAACTACCTAATGACATTAAGAACACTTTTGCAAAAGCGTTATCCGCAATGGTCGAACTTATCTTGGGTAAACCACTTCTATTGTTTTTTGCTTCCCAAACAAGTTGATTTCCAAGAGGATAACAAAAGGCAGCAATAACAATACAAAGAACATTGAACAATAACTTTTCAACGTGTGAAGTTTCAAATTGGCTTAAATTAACTAATGAAACGCCAGTAAAATAATTATGGAAAACAGCCATGTGAGTTTAGATATTTTTTTCCCAAAGGCTATCAAAACAAAGAGTGATGCAACGATAGTGAGCTGCCAAGTAGCAGCAACAACCCATCCTGGAGAAGTAGCTGCAGAAAAACAAAGAAGAGCATAGAAACAACCAAACCCTATACTTCCCGATAAGATCCAAAAAGCGTAATTCTTCAAAAACTCTGAAACTAGGTTCTTTAAATATAAAAAACCTTTTGTCAAAATTAATGTTAAGCCTAAGAACAATAACATATACGAATATCTAAGCGAAGCAGACCAAAACCAATGCCCTCCTTCTACCGCCATCGCACGATTTAAAATAAAAGTGGAACTAAAAAAAATGCAGAAATTAATCCTATTATCATTAAGAGGAAAGTCGTGTTCTTCATGATGCCAATAGTTCCTTTATCTGAAGCTCTGAATATATTTTACTTTTACCTGTCAGTAGTACTTCAGGTCGGGCGGATGCGCATGGCGATGCGAGCGCCAGTCAAATTGATACACAGCCCTACAATGATCAATATGGCAGCGGCTAGCTTCTACGGATAGAGCGGCTCTCCCAAGGCCAGCGCTGAACTCGTAAAGCCGAATACCGGCACCAGCAAAGTAAACGGCGCCACTGTTGCCGCTGGATAGTGGCTCAGCAGCCAACTCCATACGGCAAACCCCAGCAAAGTTGACAGATAGACGATATAGCCGACCGCCCCGATAGTGGGCCACGAAAGATGAGCCATGTCTTCAAGGCTCCAGTTGCCTTGTTCCAATATATACGACAGAAGCAAAAGCGGCGGCCAGGCAACGAGACTGCCCCAAACTACCAGTGCCAGCATATCGACTTTACCGAGCTTCTTGGCAATCAGGTTTCCTATGCCCCATGAGGCAGCGGCAGCAACGATTAAAATCAGGCCCAGCGCCGAGATTTCGCCGCCAGTATGGGCGGCGACCAGCCCGATTCCCGAAAATGCCGTCAAGGCGCCGATGATCTGCCAGATAGATGGCTGTTCAGCCAGAAATACGACAGCCAGTGCGACCGTGAAAAACACATGAACCTGAAGCACTAAAGACGCCATGCCGGCCGTTGTTCCGGCATACATGCCGGAAAACAGCAGCGCGAACTGAAACACGAACATCACCAGTCCGAAGGCTATAACGCTACGGAAAGGTAAGGCTGGGCGTTTGATAAAAAAGACCGCCGGAAAAGCGGCGAGAAAGAACCTGAGCGCGCAAAGCAGAATGGGCGGTAGCTCTTTAAGACCCACTTTGATGACGACGAAATTAAATCCCCAAATGGCCACCACCAAGATGGCCAGCGCGATGTGTCGCGGATGCATTGTTGCCTCCATGCCTAATGTTAAAAATAAAAAGAGATACGCATCAATGGGGTAGCCACAGAATTCGGAAAAAATCGTACGCTACGCCACGCACTTGAGCCAAATTGATTGGAATTGATTAGTTCGAACCAACCGCACCGTCTTTAGTATAGTAATCTTCGCCCAAGCCTTGGCCTATCTTCAAAATGATTGCCGACCAAATAATTCATCAAATGGCGTCATAATATGTGTACGGTAAGCTTTGCGTTGCGCTAAATAGTTGTACCAGCGACGTATATTGGGTACTGCGGGAGTCACAAGCCCCATTTCAAAGTAACGGTATAAACAAGTTGCAACCGGAATATCACCCATTGAAAACCTATCACCAGCTATAAAAGCGTGGAGGCCTAGATGACTGTCTAGGATTGAAAACAAGTATTCGCAACGTTGACTGGCTTTTTGTATTGCATCCTGATTTCTTAGCGGTTCTGGTGTGCGGTAATACCCCCAAAACAAGTCTAAAAAGACTGGTTGCAGTGAGGCCAACTCCCAATCCATCCAACGCTCAGCAAGGGAGCGTTCGGCAGGCGCTTCTGCCCACAAAGATCCAGCGCTGTAAGTTGCGCATAAATACCTTACTATGCTGTTGGATTCCCATATGGTGACATCGCTATCTAAAAGCACAGGAATACGGCCATTGGGATTCATTTCGATAAATTTAGGATGATCGAGTCCACCAGTGCTGCCTCCAGCATCAATATGTTGGTGAGAAATTTTCAGTTCGCCCAAAGTCCATAAAACCTTTTGAACATTATAGGCATTGCGGCGGCCCCAAATTTTAATCATTTCTTCTATTCCATTTGAATTTCGATGCTTATAGTTATTCAGTAAAATCAAATAACTGTCTATTTGGATTATACCTTAACCAAGACGTCAGGCATGGGCTGAAAATTACGTCAGAATAGGGTATGTTCCGGTATTTTCTGACAAAACTCGCATAAATTCTTAAAGTTCAATCTGACAGATTCAGTCTTAGCGTACAATATTTTCCGACTTCTGCGGCTACCCCTCAATGCAGTGTCCCGCTCAAGTGCAGAAGCGGCACCATGCCATTGACTATAGACCTAATCCCTTGTTTCGCAATATTTAGCCCATCTTATGTTGATTTAGCTCTCAAATGGGACCTAATTCAGATGACGCCGCCTTATCACCCCGCGTCCTTTGGATCAATAAGTTGGGCATGAGTGAGCAATTGAGGCAGTTGCAACATATCGTCAAATAGCACTGCCTCTCCGACTCTCCGCGGCGAAGTTTCGCCATTTCGCACATACTGGAATGCTCTCATGCCGGCTGCTGCGGCAGCCTCAATCCCCACTTCACTATCTTCTATCACCGCGCATTGGCCAGGCATAAAGCCCATCGCCTTGGCGGCATATTGGAATAACCCAGGCTCCGGCTTCCAGGAACCCACTTCATACGAACTGAAGAGGTTATCGCCAAAATAAGGTGCGAGACCGCTGACTTGCAGCGCCTGACGGATTTTCAAAGGCGGTCCGCTTGAGGCGATGCACTTGGGGAAGTTAATGACTTCGAGCATTTCAAGAACCCCGGGCATCGGTTTCAGCTCATGAGAGAAGAGTTCCGCAACACGCTGGCGATACTGTTGTTCAAAAGCATCAGGCAATTTCTGGCAAAGACGGCGCTCAATATCGGCAAGAATTTGAGCCAATTTTTGGCCGCGGTACCGTTGGGTCAATGACGCCACTGTCTCATTCAACTGCGGAAGCAGATCGAGAAACGCTTGATTGCAAAGTCCCTCGCTATCGACGAGCGTACCGTCCAAATCAAATATGACGCAGATCCTGGACATTTTTGTCATTTTTAAGATAGATTGCTCAGAATATCAGAAGCTGATCGTACTACTTAAGATCCTTTATTAGTAGGGCATAATTGGCGTATGAAGCGGCGTTTTTATATGTCAAAGTTGATGGAATAAAGTCATGTAGTATTTGCCAACCATTGCACACGCGACAATCGATACAAACAGTGCTGTCGAAGCGGACTACCTACCGGAACATTGGGGTGATCAAATGTTTCACCTGTCTCCTGCATGCCAAGCCTTCTCATAACTGCACGTGACCTTAAATTGAAAACTGAGGTGAAAGACACAATTTCAAGTAATTCCAGCGAACCAAAGCCAACGCGAAGAGCGCCATGTGCTGCTTCAGTGGCAAAGCCCTTGCCCCAGTATTGAAAAGCAAGACGCCAACCAATTTCTACACAAGGAGAGAACGGTAGCTCGGGGATAGGAATATGCAAACCAATAAAACCGATGAACTCATGGGTATCCTTCGTTTCAGCCGCCCAGAAACCCTAGCCGCGTTCAGCAATCAGAGATTCACAACGATCAGCCATTGTGTCGCTTGCCGCTCTATCAAGCGGGGCCGGGAAGAACTCCATGACCCGTGGGTCAGCATTGAGTGCGGAGAATGGTTCACGGTCAGTTGGAAGCCACTGCCGCAAACGGAGGCGTTCAGTCTCGAATTCTATCAACCCAGTCATTTTGCGAAGATTGTCCATGATGATTTATAGTGTCAGAACTTACCGAAACTGACTTGTTGAGCCATTTTTTCCATTTTAACAGTCATGCCATTTCTTTCCAAAATGACAAATCCCATTCGCTCATATAGCCGCTTGGCTGGGTTGTCTTCAAAGGTTGTCAGGCGAATGCTGATTCCTGAGTGAGTATCGAGTAGACGATTCAAAAGATTAGAGCCAATCCCTTGATTCTGCCAAGCGGGAGATAGCTGGATGTTGTCTATGTAAATGAAGGTGGCTTCTCTTATTATATTGAGATAACCCGCTCGTTTACCGGCAATGATCACCATGGCTATGTTTTCAACCACGAATCCTTTACGGAACTCGGCTGGAACCCAGCCTCCCCAGTGTTTACAGAACAAATCCTGCATGTTCCTTTTGGTGAGGCGGTAACAGTAGGTGTAATCATCAGATGTCGCGGGTCTAAGTTCGTAATCCATAGTTCACCGCTCGCACTCCATGCCATGGCCTAACAATTATTCAATAATAACAGGAGGCTGCCAGTGAAGGAAGTCACCATCGATGGTTTTAGCCATGAGATAACAGTTTCACACCATCTGGACGCAGTTCTCCTTTCGGTGAAACAACGGGAGTCTTCCTGAAAGCGGACGACCCCAATTAGGAAAACGTTGGATAAATCGACGCTTGCATTACGCGGCATGTGTAAGGCGTTGATTTCGCTGGATGCGCAACCGCCAGTTTCGAATAAATCAGCGATTCCTTAGGGGGTGGCGAGCGGCTACAGCCTCGATACGATAGCCTGTCGCTAGTCCGCGCTGAACCGCAGCATTGACCGGTATCTAGGCATTTGTCGGCATTGCTGACTATTTCGGCCACAACCTTGTTGTCAAGCAAGGCGAAATTCAGGTCATTCAGGGCGCTAATACGGCACTGGTCATCATGGAGACCATCTTGGAGACAGTTGATTCAAAGGGGGCGCAGGCGAGAACGACTCGTCGCGCTACCTACGTATTCCGCGAAGAGTTGGACGGTAAATGGCTTTGCGTTGTCGACAATTCTTATGGAACGGACCTGTTAGGAGTAGCGTGAAATGCAAAAGACACTACCTACACTACACCTGCTATGCGGAAAAATAGCCTCTGGAAAATCAACACTTGCCAAAGAACTCACCACCCAGCCAAGCACAGTGATCATTGGTGAAGATGATTGGCTCGCACACCTTTTTCCAGGTGAAATAAATACGATAGAGGACTATGTCCGTTGCGCCACCAATTTTCGAAATGTGATTGGCCCACATGTGGCCGCGTTGCTTCGAGCGGGAGTGTCAGTTGTCCTGGATATCCCTGCCAACACGGTCGCAACCCGAAAATGGATGAAAAGTCTTCTTGATGGTGTTCCGTCCGAACATCTGTTGCATCTTCTGGAGACCACTGACGCCGACTGTATGACTCGCTTACGTGCACGAAATGCCGCCGGCACTCATGCGTTTTCCGTCTGCGATAAAGATTTTGAAATCATCACAGGTCATTTTGTGGCACCTCGCCAAGAAGAGGAATTCAACATCATTCGACATTAGGGAGCCATCCACAACCAACGCCTGCTTTCTGCGGGACCAATGGCTGGTTAGGCTCGGTCTTTGTCGGCCAAGTTGCTGCCGACAAAGACTTCGATAAATGACAAATCCAGAAGATGCCCGTTTTCTGGAATCCATTAACCATTCTCTTTCTGACTGTCACTTTTTAAAGCTGACGTCAGCGAGGAGTTGGCAGGGGTTACGCATTAAACTGACATTGGCTTTTTTGCGCATCCAAAGAGTAGATGAGCCCTATAGTCATTGTTCCGCGTTTTGGCGCCGTCCACGCAGGCTGAATTGATTGCTCTTATCTTTTCTGACTGAGCGCCAGCCTACCGCGCTATAGCTGCAACCTTGCCAATCTGCGCAAACCTATCGTCGGCGATGTGCCAAAAATCTTGCGGTATTCATGGCTGAAGTGCGCGGAATCGGTAAAGCCGGTAGCATGCGCCGCGGTCGTAAAGCAGTGCCCGCGGATGATCTCACGTATCGCTTGGCGCATGCGGTTCCACCCCCGGTAACGCCGAAACGGCACGCCAATTTGCCGGCTAAACAAGTGCTGGAAGCGCGACGGCGACAAACCCACCTGAGCCGCCAGCGCGGCCACGGAAGTCAGGTCATCGCCGTGTTCGAACAAATAATCGACGATACGGGTCAAGCGCGGATCGATAGCCTCGGCTTGGACTCGTCGCTTGGAATAGCCCAGCAAATCCTGTAACGCGTCCGTTGTCCAGTCTGGCTTGTAGCGGTCTTCGTACAAATCGCGCATGCAGTTTATTTCACCGCCATTACCGACCAATGCGCCGTTGAGCGTCCGGCTGTTGTTGATCAGCGGCTTAAGCACATCGGCACCGCCGACCATCGGTTCGATATATAACACAGCAATCGGCTCGCCGCCGACATCCAATTCATGCAAAACGCCAGCCGGTATGATCGCAGTGCGGCACAACAACCAGTCACCGCCCTGCAGACGTAACTGAAACTTGCCGTACAAGCCCGCCAAAAACACCGGCGCACCGTGTTGGTGGCTGGCGTTGTAGTACAACGGTCCCGTAAAAAGGGTGCAATTGTCGCGGATATTCCACAGCGCGTCCAATTCGCCGTTTTCCGCAGCACGTTCGTACAAGCGCGATGGTTGCCTCATCGCTTACACTCCTTTCGTCACAAGCCATTCAAGTCTGAGGCAGTTTAGCCGAAAACCGCTCGGACTGGCAAAGCCAAGCTATGCTCGGCCGCTGGACATCAACAGGCGTACAGCCCATAACTTGCAGAGGACTCCAATGAAGCAACAACCGACTATTTCCATGCCTAATCTGATCCTGCTCGGGTTCGCCGGGCTGTGTTTGGCCATCGCCCTGGCTATTGCCTGGGTGCTGGGTGTGACTTTGTTTTTTCCGGACGGCGTATTGGCCGGCCATTTGGCGGAGCGCGACGATGTTATCCGTGCACATGTCGATTACCTGATGATGGCACAGTTTCTGTTCATCTTTTTCCTGCTGTTCCGGCAATACGCGATCGAGCCGCCGCTATGGCTAGTAGCCGCCTGCTGCTTCGGTGCGTTCTTCAATCCGCTAGCCTTCTTGATCAGGGGCCTCACCCCTAAAGCCGTTGAGGTAATTCCGGTCGAACCGCATTTTCCGCTACAGGCCTTGTTGAGTTTTTCACTGACAACGGTTGGGTTTCTGGGTGCGCTGCTGCTGGTGATCCGCGCTGTATGGCAATTACGTAAACGGCCGAATGATGGCTTGAAGCCTTTCACGCCATAGACACAAACTGCGGCTTGAGCCGATTGCGAGGCTTCTTGCGGCGGTTAAGCTTATTTTTGGCGCACTTTAGCGCATCATCGAGATTATCAAAGACGCCTCGACATCTGAAGCGGCCATTAACTAAGCAATAGACTGAAAACTGACTGTCAGAGTGAATAATAAAAGGCCAGTTTGGAGTTGCGCCGTACAACAGTGGATTAACCAAATGGCCGTCAATCAAATCTTCCGCCCAATACTCAATGTCATCAACTTTAAATTTATTCATAACCTAGCCTGTTTTCATCATGAATGATAAAAGGCATTCTTTACACTAAATCAGCTATGCTAACGTTCTCTCTCAGAGAGAGATATTGTGTCAACTACCTACGCGTGCTTTAAACCGGCGGTGTTATGGCTGGATTTTTTAGGCAGCGTTCGATACTGACTTTGCTAATTTCAGTTTTCAACTTGATTAAGTCCGGTCTCCGATAGTACTATCATTGATGGGCATTGGTAATAACAATAAGAAGAAACGCCATGACACTAGAGATAAAATCAGTCCTATCAGGACTCAAAATCCAAAAATTAGATTATTTTTATGTCGGCCAAGACCATCAAAGCCAAGGCCGAACATTCTGCTACCCCATATCGCCAAATTACAGAACCCGGGAAGAAGCACTATCATTTTTAGCTTCCTGCAATATTGTCGGCGCTCAGGTCGTTAGGGCTAGTTTATTTTTTCGTGAAGGCGACAATCTGGAAAGATTGACACAAGATATCTTCGGAAGCAGAGCAGCCTAATAACTCAAACTATACTTGTTAATTTATTGACTCTTGACTTTAGGCTCTATATTTTAGAAGCGCCTTGCTGGATTCGTTATGACAGGCTGATTGGGCAGCGTTCGCCCTGCGCTGGCTGTTCCTTTTACAGTTGCTCTCCTCATGCAAGCCTGTCTCCCACGCTGCACTCAAGGCGAGCTTCGACTGGCCTTTTTTTTGTGTGGTTAGGAACTTAATTTTATCTCAGAGCCGACAGGACTTTATCCCAATCAGTTGATGAAAGACAGCAGGGATTCAGCGGCAAGCGCGCATAACAGCATCACAATGAAGCAATCGAGGAACGGGTGATGAGTGTATGCCCTTTTGTATCGGGTCATCAAGCAACGCAGCCACAAAAAGAATTGCTGGTACATCTGCTTGCAAGCCTTTATGTCGAGTTCTTGATGAACTATTAGGCACTGATTCATCATTAAAATTCTCTAAAACTCATCATTTTTTCATCAAATTGCTTTCCTTCTTCTATAAAAATACCCATACTGAAGGCCTAATATACATCGTATCTCCCGAATGATATTAATATTTTCATATTGTTTTGCCTCTTGGTTCAGTCCTGATCCTGGTGTTATTCAGGACTGAACTCCCATCTAGCAGCCGCTTTTCTACTTTTTGTAGCGGTACTATCCATAATTCTACGAAATCAAAATAGCTATCAGGCATCGACACAAATAACCAACTGTTGCAGGGATACCGTTTTAATATTTCATCGCATTCATGGCGCCGACAAATATTTTTATAGACGAAACCCAGACGGCGTAATTCATCCGTATATTCAAGAATTGTTTGTTTCATGCCAAACGAAGTAAAAAAGAAACAGCCAGCACAGGCAGGGCACAGCATAGCGAAGGAAACGGCCCGCACTCTTCAACAACCAGTCATAGGTGTGGTACGGCTTGTAATGGCAAATTTAACAGGAGGATTACAAATAGGAAGTAAAATTTATCATTATAACAGACCAAGTAATATCCGACAAATTATTATGTTATTTACAGCACAAGTGGTTATCGGCAATGATTGTCACAATTCATGAGTAGTAACCAGAATCGTCCGTTTTTGAACAAAATAAAAGCACTTCCGCACTACCTTGTGGCCCGAAAATGAAGGAATCATTATCGTACCCCATGTCATTTTCAGAAGGCGGCTGCACCATTTAATTGGCTTAGGCCGGTCATGTGCATAGGACTTCTGAACGTATACTGATCAGTAGTCATCTGCACCATTCGTGTTTATGCTTAAAACTCCTCTGCACAAGAGTGAGATTTAAACATGGGCCCCGATACCTTTCCTGTCGTTGAATGCAATTTGCTGACTATGATCAACGGACCTAGCCCAAAGCTCTTGCTAGCTGACAATTATTAGCCAATTTAACCAAATATCATGTTTTACAAAGAGTTATTGGCTATTTTGACGAATTATTGACAAGATTATACGCAGAAATTGTGGATAACCTTCACAAAAAGGATTTTCCATTATCTTTAGGTCTTTTTATCGGTTGCTAGGATTCGGTAGACACTGGCTTCTCCGATGTTCAGCTGGCGGGCAATCTGGGCTTTTGCTACGCCATTGGCTGCGAGGGCAACGACTTCCTGGCGCAGTTCAATGGCCAAGGGTTTTCGGCCTTTATACTTGCCAGCGGCTTTGGCTTTGGCAACACCTTCCCGCTGCCGCTCCAACATGATTTCCCGTTCGAATTGAGCGACAGCCCCCAAGACGGTGAGCATCAGCTTGCCGGTAGGTGTCTGCGTATCCATGCCTAGGTTAAGAATGCGCAAGCCTACCTGCTTTTTTTTCAGCGTCTGAATAATGGTCATGAGGTCCGCCACGGACCGAGCTAACCGATCCAGCTTAGTCGCGACCAGGATATCGCCCTCGCGGGCAAATTCCAATGCGGCTTCTAGCTGAGCCCGAACAGCGACCGAGGAGACTTGCTCTTGATAGATTTTTTGACACTGAGCCGCTTCGAGCGCTTTCAGTTGTGCTTCAAGACCTGCAATTTGTTCCGTCGTCGACGTTCTGGCATAGCCGATAATCATGTTGTTCTCAATAGAATTCTAGATGCTGTGATAGAATATCTATCATAAAACAAATCAAACTCTATTGATAGGCTTTTAGGCGGGGTCATGATGCTATCACTAGAGCAAGGTCTATTGATAGGCTTAACAGCTAGAGCGGTTATCTTTTAGTTAGAAGCATAGCCTGAATGCCTGAAGAAGTTCAGGCATTCATCGGCCTGAAAACGACCATTAATTGGCCGACAGTGCGCCAGAGATGATCATAAGTTCGTGCCGCTGCCTTGCACAAAAGCGCCTTCAGCTTGGCAAAGACCTGCTCGATCGGATTCAGGTCAGGACTATAAGGCGGCAGATATTTGATGGTCGCCCCGTGCGCTTCAACAATGGCCTGGACTTCTGCCACCTTATGCGCCGGCAGATTGTCACAAAGATAATATCGCCGGGTTTTAAGGCCGGCCCCAATTGCGAACGCAGGTATTCTTTAAAGCTCTCACCGGTCATGGTCTAATCTACACACCAAGGCGCCGTGAGCCGGTCGGCACGCAAGCCGGCAATAAAGGAAAGGTCAGGGTTTGCCAATAACCAGCCGGGGCGGCATCCCGACAACGATGCGCTGCACTATTTACGCTGGTTCTAACTCTATTCTTAATTTTTTACCCAGAACTTTTGCAGCACTTGATAGCGTTGTTAGAGTTAAGCTTGTATCAGTTTCATCAAGTAAACGATTAAGTGATGCGCGACTAGTATGCATCTTCTTCGCCATCATGGTTTTTGTCAATTTCAGAGAATGCATTTCTTGTGAAATTTGCCATGCAATAACCCTTTTTACTGCAACGGCTGTTGCTTCATCAAGAATTGCTTCTTCCTCAAGAAAATCATCAAAGCTGCTTCCTATATGCGGGTTTTTGTATTGATCATTCATTTTTTACCTCTCAGAATTTTCAATCTTTGCTTTGCCAAGTCAAGTTCTGACTTTGGGGTTTTTTGGGCTTTCTTAATGAAACCGTGTAATAAGATTAATGTTTTGCCACTTGTTGTGAATAGAACTCTAGCTATTCGGTTATTGAGCCTAGTTCGTATTTCCCAAATATCACCTTCAAGATGATCGACTAAAGGCATACCTAACGGCCACCCAAATTGCACAGTTTTAATATCTTCGCCAATTGTCTTTCTATCTAAAGCAGATAAAGATTTTAACCATTCTCTAACTGGCTCAGTACCAGATTCTGTAGCAAAAAAATTAACGGAGAGTAATGGTTTCATAAAATTATTGTACCAAAAAAGGTACGTTTAGGTAACAAATTAGTAAAGAGTTCTAAGCCCTAACCCCAGAAATTTTGTAACGTTAATAAATACAGCAAGTTATTGGTCATCTGAAAAAGGTTTTAGCTTGACAACTTTCCGTCAATAACCCAAAAAGGAAAAGTTTTTGACATCAATCACGGTCAATTCAGGGCTTCATGGGCACAATTCCGGCTGTCCAAAGCATCGTAAATGGGAAAGTTTGCTGTGCCGGAAAAATCTGGGATTCCGGCTTACCCCCCCAGGAACGATAAGAGCAACCAATTCAGTCTGCGTGGGCGGCGCCAAAACGCAGGGTGGAACAATGACTATATGGCTCATCTATTTTTCGGATGCGCAAAAAAGCCAGTGTCGGCAGAAAATAGTTTTAATGCGTAACCCCTGATGCTGACGTCGACTTTGACAATTTGCAACGCGCTGACATCGGGTTTGAACGCTGCTGACATCGACTGTGACATTTTAATTTGCGTTTATCAAGAGATTACGCGGGTTCAGATTGACTGCTGCTGACAGCGACTTTGAAAAATGACAAGTAGATTTCGAGCCCCAGCAGGTTCGGCTATGCCTATTCACTCTGGTAAGGAGACCAAACCTCTAACGATTTGGGCAAAATCAGAAGCGTCAATATGTAATCAAACTGTTCCATGTTGAGCTTCATTTCTCTAAGTGCAATTCCATTTTCAGCGTACTGAAACCAAGATGTCGCAGGCACTGCTTTACCAACCTTCTCAATGTGAATCGAATCGTCTGAGGCTATTGTTCCTCGTGGAATTTCTATTACATTACCCTTAGCCCGAAAGAAGGCTCCTGCTTTCCATGCTGGAACACTAGACCATGCCCAGTCGATGAATCCACTCTTGGACATAATCAGGACAGCTTTTTCCTCAGTAAACTCAAGCCACTTTAATACCGCAGCAGTTAAGGATACCCCGTACCGCTCAGCGCAATTACCCAACACGTTTAGATCCGCATCACAATTTATCTGCCTACGAAAGTCATCCATCGGCATTAACAGATACGAGGCAAATTCATCTGCTTGAGCCTCAAGGTTTGCTTCATCACTGGGCGAACCTAATACATCTGAATCGCCACATTGGAAGCTGTCTCTCAAGGCTCGATGCAATACGTAGTGCCCAAGTTCATGGGCTTGGGTAAACCTGATACGGCCAGGCGACGCCATTGTAGCGTTATAAAGGAGGAACCATTCGCTACGGCTGTCGTTAGGAAAAAGCGCCCCTTCGAATCCCTGGATATTTGCTGCCTGTACTTTGCTGATAGGATCGAGCCATCCAAAGATATTTGCTGCCTCCAACGCAACTTGGGTGACATCTAGTGGGAAGCGATCCATTCTATGAATCTCGCTTACCGCCTCGACAACTTTAACTATTCTATTCGCGGCTCGTGGTGGTGTCCAAATTTCAGCGTGAGACATTATTTTTTAAAAGTTTCTAGTATCTTACGAAGCTGCTCTTTTGCATCTATGTCGAGCTTTTGATAGTTACGGAAAAATGCCTCATCTAAGTGACGTTCTTCTGGAGCACGAACGTCCTCTTCTATAAAGTATGATACTGCAACGCCCAACGCATCTGCTAAAGCAGTTAGTTTCTCAGCAGAAGGTTTCTGTGATTCTCTGTTCTCAAGCTCCCACAAATAACTCTTACTTAGACCTGCTTGCTCTGCTAAAGCCTCTAAAGTCAATTTCTTTTGCTTCCTGAGCTCGTGCAGTTTTTCACCAAGGCGTGTCGCCATTGTGTTTGTCTCCTCCAGATAATTGTAATTACTAAAACTAAGAATAACATTACTTTATGATAGTTAAAAAAGTTCGGTACAGCGAACTTTTTTTATTGACAAGCTCGGGAATCAGCGTAGCATTACCAAAAGTTCGCTATACCGAACTTTTTATATTGAAATATAGATTTATAAAATTTACAAATCGAATCTTACGCTAACCAACAGTAGTACCGTTTATTAAGGACATTTAAATGACGCAAGAACACAAAACTGTAACAATAGTGGTAGAAGGCACACCTCATGAATGGCCTAAAGGTGAAATTTCTTATGCGGAAGTGGTCACCCTTGAAGTGCCAAATTACGCTCAGCATCCCGAAATTACATATTCAGTTAGATATAAAGCAGGTCATGGCAACAAACCGGAAGGCATCCTGACTCCAGGGGCCACTGTAAAAGTAAAAGAGGAAATGATTTTTTATGTTTCAGAGACTGGTCAATCATAATAACGATATTCGCCGCTTGGTTGAAAAAGGATACGCAGTTGCTTTCGATAGTAATTATCTCGTAGTTCGGGACATCCCTTACTTGGATAAGGAAGGACACCATCGGAACGGGGCATTTGTTACTAAACTGGTGTTTATTGATCAGAACCGTGTTGCTCAAGAAGATCACCAGGTCTTTTTCGCAGGCGGCCATCCTTGTCAACTTGATGGAACACCTATAGCTAATTTGGGGGGAGGAACTACACAACTAACCCTCAGCGAAAAATGCTCGGACGTAGTGGTCGAGCGGTCATTCTCAAATAAACCAAAGGTGGAAGGTAAGTTTTCGGATTTTTTCGCGAAGATAGAAAGCTATACAGGCATTATTTCAGGACCCGCCATTGAGCGATACGGGAAAATGCCTTATACCTTCCGGGTCGATAGCACTGTACTGGATAACAGCGTGTTCAAATTCCAGGATACGCTCACGAGTCGCGCGGAAATTACTGACCTGGCGATTAAGTTTGAAAACGAAGTGGTCGCAGTATTCGGGTTGGGCGGGACGGGAGCCTATCTCTTGGACTTTCTGGTCAAAACGCCAGTACGCGAGATTCGGGCATTTGATCTGGACGGTTATCATGTTCACAATGCCTTTCGGTCACCTGGAAAACTGGACCCAAACGAGCTAGGTAAATCTAAAGCCGAAGTTTATCAATCGCGATATGAGAATTTCCGCCACGGCCTTCGGATTGTGCCTGAATATGTGGACGCCACGAGCTCCGAAGCTATAGATGGTATTACCTTTGCCTTCGTGTGCGTTGATAAAGGTTCGTCCAGGGCGGGAATATTCGAGTTGCTTATCAACAAAGGCATTCCTTTTATTGACGTGGGCATGGGGCTTAGCCGAAAGCAAGATGCCTTAACGGGAATGGCGCGAACGACATACTATCCATCTGATAGCGGGGCGAAAATGCGAGACCTGAGGTTGGCGGAACTCAACGATGGTCCGGGTGACCTTTATCAGACAAATATTCAGATCGCGGAGTTGAACGCATTGAATGCAAGTTTAGCAATCATTCGGTATAAGCAGCTGCGCGGCTTCTACTTTGAAGAGCTTTCAAATCTTCATCTCCTGTTTGGAGTTGACGATTTAAAAATTGCTGGAGAATCCAATTTCGATGAAGATTAAGCTGCAAAAAGTTCATTACATGCCAAAGCAATTGGAGTCAGGAGTTTTGTATGTTTCCTACGAATTTGGCACGGCCGCTCATCTATGCGCTTGCGGATGTGGTGCAAAGATTCGAACCCCTCTCGGTCCGACTGAGTGGTCGATCGAAGAAACAAGCGAGGGGCCAAGTCTTTGGCCATCCATAGGCAATTGGCAGCAGGTTTGTAAGTCACACTATGTAATTGACCATGGAGAAATTCTATGGGCTGACAGATGGAGCGATAAGCAGATCGCTGCCGGGCGGAAGCAGGAGCAAATGCGTAGAGAGGCATATTACGAGGCGATGCACATCAATAGGGAAGGGGTTCTTGCAAAACTTTTACGCTGGATAAAACACTTTTTCATTTAACTAATAGTTACTAGGATTGGTATCGACTACTCTTAGTCACCATTTTGTTTATGATAAACGAACCGTGTCCATTCGAAAAAGGACATTTCGAATGGACAATATAAGATTTTCAACCGACATTTTTAGGCTCTGAATAAATAGACTGGTTTGGGGCATGTATCTACATTGAGGCTCTAACGGTTTTCGTCGTTACCTAAAAATAATTTAACATAATGGCCGTTATTCGCAGTCGATAATCCTTGGGGTTAAAAAACTTGACTTTCAGATTGAGATTGGTCAGCCCAAACCGGCCTCACCCAGGGCAGACAGCGCAGCGACCCTCACTCCCAGTGTCAGGGCCCCCACGTAGGTATCACGCTGATTAAAAATTTATGTGCGGATTGTTGATCGGGCCTATGCCTTGGGCGACAGGGGGACTGTTAGCACCATATCCACCGCCAACAGCGTTGCCGACTTTCACTCCATGGGCTCCATTGCCGCCAGGACCATAAGCCGGTGGAATTGTAGGCGCTGGGACTGGTTCGAGCTGGCCAGCACTAATCTCATCCATTTGAGCATCAGATAAAACTACAGGATCGGCATTGATGCCGCCTGCAATAGCCGACAATGACACGCCAGTGCCGACTACTGACGCCAACATCAACGGAAGCGCTCTTTTCTTCAATGCGTTTGTTGAACTCATGATTATTCCTCCTCTTTCAGGCGAATGACGAACTGGTAGGAGTAAAAATCAGCGGCGTTGGTTTCCATCATTTGTTATGACATTGCAATATCACAAACAGAACTGACGGTATAAATGACGGTATATTTTCAGTCCGGTTTACTGGATGGCTTGCCATGCCTGACTTCTGACGGTCTATTCGATTACTGCTACAAATTGGTTAAAAAAAGCAGAACAAGGCATTAGCAATCCGTTGTCCTTGTTAACTTACGCCAAGTAAAACAGAAACTTGTAACGCTGTCCTTATCTCATGGGCCAGTCATGGGGTAAACCCATCACGCTTGGAGTGCATTCGGCTTCTGATATTCCGGGCAGCTGTCGTCTGAAAATGACATCGCCCCCAGAAATCAAGATCCAGCGGCCACAGGCCACATTATTAAATTAACATGGCTAAAAAAGTAAGGACGCTTCCATCGATACCGCCATGATCTTCGGCGAAATTTACCGGCATAACAAGAAGTAAATATATCAATGGAGCTCAGCTGGGCTTTTTTTTGATCATAAGTCACTATGGGGTGCAATCATGACCGGTATTCTTTCCATACTCAAGCTCATACTTGAGGAGATCTCTAAATCTACGGACCTGGTTGACGTAATGCAAATAATAAATGCTGTCATTGCTATGCTTGGGTTATTGGTGGCTATACTAACGCTATGTAAAAAATAAAGAGGTATGATAGTTTCTGGTGTATGACTTAGAGAAGGAAGCGGTGTAATCTGTTGGTAAAGATCTCGCCAGATCCACCACCAACGATAAGGAAAACACCGCCATGACAGATAGTAATGTCATTACCCTGAATAAGCCAGCACAGAATGATCCGTTGCAGGAAGTGCTGCGTGAAGGCGCCCGTAAACTGCTGGCCGCCGCCATTGAAGCCGAAGTCGCCGCCTTTCTCGCGCAGCACGGCGGCTTAAAAACCAATGAAGATAAAGCCGCCGTGGTCCGGAACGGTTATCTGCCTGAGCGTTCGATTCAAACCGGGCTCGGCGACATTGCGATCAAAGTGCCGAAAGTGCGGGATCGCTCCGGCTCGGGCATCAAGTTCAACAGCAGCCTGGTGCCGCCCTATTTGAGGTTCTGTCGCAAAGTTGCCATGTTGGGAGATAATAGCCAACTTTTGTGAATTAAAAGCGCGGATGATAAGTTTTAAAGGTACTCATTTTCCCAAGGAAGTCATTCTCTACGCAGTGTATTTTTACGTCCGGTATGCCGTTTCCTATCGGGATCTTGAAGAAATTCTGGATGAAAGAGGCGTTAATATTGATCATGCCACGCTCAATCGCTGGGTTATCAAGTATTCAGCCTCCTGGCGTTAGAGGCCAAAAAACGCAAACGATCGGTTGCCACTTCATGGCGCCTAGATGAAACCTATATCAAAGTTAAAAGGAAATGGGTTTACTTATATCGGGCTGTTGATAAATTCGGCGATACCGTTGACTTTATGCTCTTCGAGCATCGGGATGAAAGGGCCGCTACCGCTTTCTTCAAGCAAGCAATTGATGGCCATGGCTTTCCAAAGTGATTATGGATAAAAGTGGTGCCAACCAGGCCGGATTGGAGAATATCAACTTCCTGCTGATGCTGGCCGGTTTGATCTGCTTTATCGACATACGCCAGGTCAAATATTTGAATAACATCGTTGAGCAGGACCACCGGTTCATCAAGAAAATCACGAACCCCATGATGGGCTTCAAAGCCTTCCATTCAGCCAGGGCTACCATAGAGGGAATCGAAACGGCCCACATGATCCGCAAAGGCCAGCTGACCGATGACAATAGACCAGCCTATCAGCAGTTTCTGGCTTTGGCAGGATAACTGTGCCCGCAGATAAGTGCGTCTTTACGCTTTTTGAAAATTTGCGACAGAACCCCTACACATTATAGGAGGCTGAAATATTGAGCACAACATGAATAGCTGGAAGTGATCACCTATCCTTACCGTCAATAATCAAAAAGAAAAGCTAGCCTGTGATCTTTAATATGAACCATTATTTAATATCTACCCTATGAATGAAAAAATAGAGAATACCGGAGCGCAGGCATGCTGGTTCGTTGGCGCCACCTATGGCCGGAATGATCAATTACCTCGCTTTCTGACCGAAAAGATTTGGGAACTCCATAATCCAACGAATAACGAAATTGCACTAGTGAAGTCGATGAAAGCCGGTGACCGCATCGCTATCAAAGCGGCTTATACGCGTAAGCATGGTTTGCCTTTTGACAATCGGGGACAAACTGTGTCGGTAATGGCGATAAAAGCTATTGGTGTTATCACCGAAAACTTACAGGACGGTGAGCGAATTCGGGTCGACTGGACATTGCTCGACCCAGTGCGTGAGTGGTATTTTTATACATATCGGCCCACCATCTGGCGCATACTTCCCGGTTGGTGGATGAACGATGGTTTGATTGCTTTTGCGTTTGATAATAAGTCTCAAGACATCGAGCGCTTCCGCAATGAACCCTATTGGAGGGAGCGATACGGTTCGATCACACCCGATAAGCAACGCTTCAAGTGGACGAAGTTCTATGAAGCCATCTCTGACAAGCTGCTGCTATACCGCAACAATAGGGCGGCGCTAGTCGAAGGCATCCGTGAGATTTCATTGCGAGTCGATGGGATCGGCCATCTGTCCGAGGATCAATATGCCGATGGCACCACAGGCTTTGTAAGGGATATTTGTCCATTCACGACGATGGGTCTATTCAACCGTGGCATTAAGGACTCTAACCGCAAGATCATTGCTGCTGAGCTGGCCAATTTCTTGGGTGTTGAAGAGGCCATTCCGGATACCTTTGAAGCTATCCCACTTCTGAACAACTTGAAGTCTTGGTACTTCCCTTACGAGACACAACGCACTCCTGACCATATCGATGCGCTGTGGGATGTGTTTGCGGCAGGTATCAAGTTCGCAGACTCCAATGAGGAGGATGCTCGTGCTAGTTTCGCTAGTTCCTTTGATAATGCAAATGGGCGTCGTGGTGTTGCGTGGAACTTAACTATTGGCTTGTATTGGATTCGACCCTGGGCGTTTCCGAGTCTTGATATTAATTCTCAAATCTATATTTCTAAGAAACTCGGGATTTCAATTGGTCTGCATGGCCCTAAAAAGCGGTGCAACTCAGATGATTACCTTGCAGTAATGGATGACTTAGAACCACTCTTCCAGGAAACATCCTATCCAGTTCACTCTTATCCCGAGCTCTCCCTGGAAGCATGGCAGTACCAAGATCCTTCTAATGAGATATCAGCAGATAAAGAGATTGCTTATGAAGGTATCGATGGTGACCAGGAATCGGAAGATTTTATACAGGAAAGTATCCGACCGGCACCGCCTATTGTACCGTATGCTATTGACGACATTCTGAAAGATGGTTGCTTCCTTGAACGAGCCGAGATTGATAATCTACTTGAACGCCTACGCACTAAAAAGAACCTTATCCTTCAAGGACCTCCTGGAACCGGTAAAACATGGTTGGCAAAGCGGCTAGCCTTCGCTTTGATGGGCCAAAAGGACGAAAGCAAGGTCCGTGCTGTGCAGTTTCATCCGAACCTATCTTATGAGGATTTTGTCCGAGGGTGGCGACCATCTGGCGATGGTAAGCTATCGCTGGCTGACGGGGTCTTTATGGAAGCAATTAAAGCTGCGTTGAAGCATCCATCATCAAAGTTTGTTGTGGTGATCGAGGAGATCAACCGAGGTAATCCTGCACAGATTTTCGGCGAACTACTGACTTTATTAGAGGCAGGTAAGCGTACACCTAACGAAGCTCTGGAACTTTGCTATCCCGATGCGAATGGCGAACGACGGATTCATGTACCTGAGAATCTTTATGTGATTGGCACGATGAATATCGCTGATAGATCACTAGCGTTAGTCGATCTAGCGCTACGTCGTCGATTTGCATTTGTAAATCTGGAACCAAGACTTGATGGGACTTGGCGTGACTGGGTGATTAAGGAGTGTAATATCGACCCTACCTTGGCGGCAGACATCGAGCATCGGATCGTCGAGCTGAACAGAAAGATCGACGCGGATGCTCGTTTAGGTAAGCAGTTCCGGATTGGTCACAGCTATGTGACGCCGCCTTATCGTCTGGAATCTGGAGATACACAGAAGTGGTTCAGGCAAGTCGTCGAAACCGAAATCGCCCCTTTGCTTGAAGAATACTGGTTTGATACACCAAAAGTAGCGCAAGAGGCATACGATTTCTTGTTACAAGATTGGTGATGATCTTGACCCAAGAGCAAATAGACAACTCGGTTGCAGGCGCAGAGAGATATATTGGGCGCATTCCAGTTCGTAACCTTTGGCTTTTGATGCTGTATGCATCGGATCTGTTTCGCATTCGAGGCACAGGAAATGTCGGCTTAGAAGACAGTCCGGATGAATTACCCGATCTGGTTGCCAAGATATTGGCTGATGCGGTGGAAGCCCGACAGCGCCGTCATCTCAGTTTTGGATATCGATCTCGAGATGCAGTGCTCAACCGAGTTCGCGGGCGGATTGACATCTTGACTACTGAGTGTCACCAGTTATTGACACGTGGCCAAGTGGCTTGTCGATTCGATGAATTGACCATTGATACCCCGCGCAATCGCTTTGTCCGTGCGGCTTTGGAGACGATATCCAGGCTTGTGCAGCGACGAGATGTTGCTCATCGTTGTAGATCACTAGCCAATAGTATGAAAGCCATGGGCGTGTCAGGTAATGTGCCTACGCGCGCTGAAATGAGTGTGGATAGGTTTGGCCGACACGATGCGAATGACCAGATCATGGTTGCCGCAGCCAAGCTAGCTTTTGATCTTGCACTACCTACTGAAATGGCAGGAACAAGTGTGCTTCCTCTGCCAGACCGCAAAGGAATATGGGTGCGTCGATTGTTCGAAAAAGCCGTTGGTGGCTTTTATGACGTAGTCTTGAGTCCGAAAGGATGGCATGTGCAGTGCGGTGGCAAATTAGGTTGGCAAATCGAGCACGAGACTTCAGGTATCGAGAGGATTCTGCCAACGATGCAAACTGACGTCGTGCTTGACCATGTTGTTTCAGGGCGAAGAATTATCATCGATACTAAGTTCACCTCCATTGTGACTAGGGGCTGGTATCGAAGCGAAACTCTACGCAGCGGTTACATCTACCAGATCTACGCCTACCTCCGTTCTCAAGTAGGACGCGGTGACTCGCTTGCGGATCGAGCAAGTGGATTGCTTCTGCATCCTGCTATTGAAAAAATGGTCGATGAGACGGTTGTCATCCAGGGGCACAACATACGATTTGCTACTGTAGACCTGGCGGCCCCGGCGATAGAGATTCGGTCACAGTTATTACGGTTGTGCGAGCCTACCCTGTGGCAGAACGAATAACATCCCAATATATTGATATGCTCATGGACCAGGATGGATAGCCGAGCCGAAATGACTACGAAATCTACAAGGATAATTCTTAAGAACATTTATCGTTCCAGTATACTCCCCAACCCCCGAAAATCGGCTGATGGCCATGCTGACCCACACTCATTTTTTTATTACTCGAATGACTCATACTGTGCGATAATGAAGCGTTATCGCACAGTATGAGCTATTTGATTAATCAAATAGTGAGCGTGGGTCAGAACAGATTTTGGAAATAGGCCATGGAAGCAGGCATTCGGCAAGAATTGCCCAAACTAGACAATTTCATTCAACCAAGTTGTCCATCACTCGAGCAAGGTCCAAAGATCAACTCGGGAATTGATGAGCGCTCACTGTTTTGGCGAGGCGCAGTCTGGGAAGATTAAGTTGCTGGGCGAAGAGCCGCTATGTGCCACTATGGATGGGATGGGATCGAAGCGGCACACATGATCCGCAAAGGCCAGCTGACCGATAATAATATACCAGCCTATCAGCAGTTTATGGCTTTGGCAGGATAACTGTGCCCGCAGATAAGTGCGTCTTTACGTTTTTTGAATATTTGCGGCGGAACCGAAATTCCTCTGCGCTACTCGACCAGATATCGTGCAAATGGTGAGACATTCACAGCATCAAGTCTGAAGACCGTTTCATCTGGACTAACTCGCGATTGATGCCACAAATGATAACTCCCAAAGTCACATTTAGTATAGACGTGCGCTGATATATCCGGCGGACACCTGAAGAGCCAGTATTGTAACTGATCGATTGTTCCACCGTGAGCAATGATAACCAAATCCCCATTGCTAGACTCTATTTCCCGTTTAGCCCAAGCCCACACCCGCCTACGATGCTTCGCTAAACTCTCACCCTCGAAAGGTAATTCTGAAACCATCAAATGGCGCGATAATTGTATTTCTTTTGCGCGTGCTACCGTGGTTTCAGCAGGAAAGCAGAGTTCTGCTTCACGCAAGGCAGCCTCTTTCATGAAATTCCACCCAGTTTCTTCGGAAACAATGATCGCGGTTTCCAAGGCGCGCCTGAGCGGGCTCGTTACTAATCGGGCCCTTTTCGTTAATGATAACAACGCATGTGCCAGCTCTCGCGCTTGAGTTTTACCCCTTTCGGTAATTCCGTCTTCTTCATCTCGAAGTATAAGGTCTGAGTCGCTTAAGACCGCCGATAGACATTCACCGTGTCTAGCCAATAAAATTCGCCGTTCCATTATTCAATATGCCAGATATTCGCTGGTATCGAAGACTCGCCCAAAGTCGTATAACTCTGGGTATCTGATCTTGTAATCATCGATCGCTGCCTTAATCTGTTGTGCCACCAGGTAGGCATCATCAAAAACGAACGCCCGTACGTTTTTTTCAAATCCAACGTTATCGCGAACAAGAAAAAGGAGCTGTTCCTCATTGCTCCACTTTATACCATTAAGAAACTTACTCACCAGCGGTATGTTGCGCCTAGTACTCAAGGAAAGGGTCTTAAGTTCCTCCATCTCTAAAAAAAGCGGCTTTACCAATGGCCACATAATGCCAAACGCTATTTCTACGAGATGTTTGTAGGCCGCTCGCCGCTGTTGTACCGTTGTTCCAGAAGCAAACAGGTCTAGCGTACCTGTCTCAAGGGGGCCGTAAACACGCTGCCCCCTCGGTCCATACATTTCATCGTGAATCGCCTCTAACAGGTAATGCATTGTTTCGTCTGTTGGTTCGTTGAGGCCCCGCTCCAGGTCGCGTCCACAATAAATCTGTATTAGCGTTTGAATTTCTGTTAAAGGGCAAATACCCAGTCCGAAGAATATGTGATCTTTAACGTCGTGAATTATGGCGAGCCCGTTTCCATACTCGCTATTTGCCCCGATTGCGGGGTCCCATATCGCTTCAAATTTCTTCCGAAGGCACCCTTCTTGGTCTCGATGTTCTGAACACACCGCTATTGCTTCACTGCACAAACGTCGAATGTCTACATGAATATCAACCCACGTAGAGCGGGTTCTAGTGAGAAATTGCACTGCTCTTTCTAAACGATCCATTTTGCAAGCCCATACTTAGAGGCAATATTTCGTGTTACTGCCAATAGTGATTCCGTTCTTAGCGAATTTGCCCCGATGTTCAGTCTGGTTGAACGATAATGCTCCAACAGCCATCTAAAGATTTTTTGGTTCCGCAAATGGACCGGAATCATATCCGCGAACAATACCAGATCCATAGGTTCAAGACCTCCAACAGTAAACGTCTCTAAGTCAACAAGAAAACAACGCCCCCCCTTCTCGAAAATATGTTCTGTTTTGATATCACCCACGCAAATAGGTAAATAGTCACCGCCCAACTCCAATCTGTATAAGGCGAAGATGTCTCTCCAGAAACTTTGATCAGGTGTGATTCGTTCGGGAGCAAGTAATGATGCCACATCAAACAACTGTAAAACTTCGGAGCCAGTGATGCTCAGAAGCGAATGTGCAAACGCAATAGTATCAATAACCCTTTTTAGATCATCAGCGGCTCGAAGGCAAGCTGGCTTCGCCAGGTACTCTAGGATAAGAATCTGATTAGAAGGGATGGCTGCGATCAGCCTGGGAAGGATTGCATTTCCAAGGAATTCATAAGCTAAGGTCTCTTTAAAGTAGCTATCGGAGGATTCCGCTTTTTTGAGGACGGCAATTGGCTCACCGTTTGCAACTACCTTGTAAACTTGCGATTTGTTGGTAGAGCTAATCGCCTCCAATGCTACTAGTTCAGTTCCAAATGGGTTGTTTTTGATGAGTGCCGCAAGTGCTTTCTCAGCAGCTATTGTCTGAGCAGCAGGAGATAGTGGTCTAACCGAGGCGATCGGGAAGGACGGCACGCCTTCATTAGGCATAGCCAAGCCGTTTGAGAGCTTTCCCATAAAGCTTCGACGCCAGATCAGGTCTAACCTGTTCTCCATAATAGGAAAACAGAAATGAGATAAGATTTGTGTAAGGATCGGACACAAACCAATGTCTGCAAGAATCCGCGGCAAGATCCCAAATTTGAAGTTTGCCATTCAACATTCCTGCGAAGTCCTTAAGATATACCATTAGTCCAAAAGGGTAGATCTCCAGAGCTTTCTCATCCAGCTTTTCAATCCGACAAAAAGAAGCCGTATTGATATCAAGCCCATAGAACAGTGCTGGAAACTGGTCCTGACCGGTGAGGAATGAAAAGACTATTCGTTCTCCTCCGAGCGGCCCAGCGAGATGTTCCCGCAATGATGCTGCTATTTGGCCGACTGGCGAGACCATGATCGCCCTAGCCAATACCTTAAGTTCTTCCAATACAACACTACATGCAGCATTATATTCACTACTCGACGAAAAAGTACCGAGAGTGGGTGTTAAAGTATGTTGAAATGGAGCAGAGCAAAAGGCGTCCTGTTGCTCTAAGAGTCGACGATTCTCCGCAATATCTAATACGATCCAATTAGCGTGAGAAGTTCTTACACCTTCTTTAACGAGTGAAATTACTTCCCCCGAATAAGGGCCGAACGCCGTTTGATCAATAGACAACTCGTTGGCAAGATTTGCGAGACTCTTATTATCGGAAAACAGAAATGGTCCGTATGGCTTCCTGTAATTTACAAATCCGTTTCCACAGATTACGACGTTTTTTATTGGCGGAAGCCCTTCTAAATGACGCACCAGAATTTCATTCAGAAGACGCACCCCCCCAAAACCTCGCTCTAATGGCTGATGTATTGGAAGCAGGTTACTCCGGGAACCAAAACCTTTCGATGGAACTATTTGAGAATTGTTTGAAACAATAACTGCGTCCGGCACAGCCAAACGGCCTTCGGCCAAGTCAAAGCGGAACTCCGAGCCAATTTCCGCATCTACCGCAACGAATACTGACCGTTCCCTATCCTTGATATAAAACGCTGTAACTCGCTTTTCCCAGAAAACAGTTTGCACATCACCTGGATAGAAGGTTACTTGTAATCTACCTACCTTGATAACCTCAAAATACAACCGTCTTTGCACCGAAAAACCGAGCCTGCTGATCGCGTCTATTACGCATTGAGGCATAGTCGGACCAACGAAGAAAGGAGGTCTCGATAGCAGTTTGCTCAGGGAAGGTAGATGGAAATGGTCCAAATGCTCATGGCTGAGAAAAATGCCATCGATTCTAGGCATCGAGTCAATGTCGATCGAACGCGCTGGATAGACTCTAAAATCCGTGCCTTCCGAATGCCCAAAATTGCTCTCAAGAACAGGATCAAGAAGGATATTTGTCCCATCGGACGAGATCATCCAACCTTGATGGCCCAGAAAAGTTAAGTCCATAATTCGATCTTATAGGTCTCAGTAGTGATAAGCAACTGGTTGGACCATTAGCTTTTCCGCCATTGCCTTTCTTGCCAGTTTTGATAGTCTTTCCAGCTTTTCTGTGTCCAGCTGTGAGTCAGCTAAAGCTTTGGCAAGCTCAGCGAGATCGTCTTTACTCGATCCCGACAGTGACTCTGCAATCTCAGTAATCGCTTTTACTGTTTCTTCGCTCATATGCTCTTATCTCCAGTTTAGAAACCCGGTTGGGTTGGGTTGGATTGTATCGAGACCAAAAGCTCGCCGACAGGCAAAGCGTTCTGATTCATAGATCGAATGGAAGTGGCTCTTGGCTCCCACTCATGCTTTACATTACAGCATGGATACTAGTATGTTACAAGTGGCTGATATCATCATGCGGTGTCGAGTAACTACAAAAAAGTCCAGCCTAGAGCCGCAACACGCTCAGAAACTGTTAATTTTTTTTGCCGTGAAACTAATTCAATGCTTTGGTGCAGGGCCTTCGCTGAACAAGAGGACTCCCTAATACGCGGCGACGTACCGTAGCATTCCGGCTAAAGCCCGCTTCTGGTCAATCTCGGACACTTGAAACCTCGCACAACTAACAATAGGAGAGTGCAATGTATAAGTTTATTTTTTGTGTTTGCTTTGCTGTTTTCTTCACAGGTTGTTCTAATAATCCAGTCCCAAAGCCTGGAGCTATCACACTTGAAAACGCATTGGTAGACACCGTTAAATCCATTAAGGCAATGGAAAAGGAAGCAGGAAATGTTCATTTAGGATTTCTTCCAGAAGTTACAGCAACATTTAATATTAGTGCCACTGAAACCGACAAAGACAATCTCTATGTAGAAATTGGGGCGCCTGCTAATCCTTATGTAAGCGGAAAACTTGGTAATGTCTATGAGTCGACTTATGTAGGAACACGTGGTAATCAAATTACTGTTAAATTCACTAATGTTTTCCTTGCTGATGAGAAAACAGTTATCAACAAGTTGATAACTAACAAAAATTCACCATCTAAAGAGAACGGTAAAAAAGAAGGAGATAATGAAACCCTATCACCAACCTGTGGCCGTGACCCTTCTAAATATAAAAATGGAATTCCAGCCTGGATCAGGAAATGCCAGAAAACTATTTCACCAAATCCAATGTAAATTGGCATTCCAGTACATTACTTAAACACTTCGACACGATCTGTCCAATATTCACAGAACCGTTGAACTCCCATTAAAACATTCCCTCAAATGTCTCCGGAGTTGATGCATTTCCTGCTCCGCCGGAAAAACGGTTCTGTCGCAAAGTTGCTGATGCTCTGCGACAATGTTCAGAATTTGAGTAGATTGGCAGCATGATCAATTTCAGTGGAGCCCATTATCCTAAAGAAGCAATTCTGCCTGCGGTTTTCTTCTCTGTTCGCTATGGCGTTTCCTACCGGGATTTGGAAGAAATCATGGATGAACGTGGCGTCCAGGTGGATCACTCCACGTTGAATCGTTGGGTAATCCGGTATTCTCCCCTGATTGCCGAGGCCGCGATGAAAAGTAAATGACCGTCTGTGGGGTCTTGGCGAGTTGATGAAACCTATATCAAGGTTAAGGGACAATGGGTTTATTACTACCGAGCGGTTGATAAACACGGCGACACACTGGATTTCATGCTATCCAAGCATCGGGACGAAGAAGCGGCTACTCGATTTTTAAACAGGTGATCGACAACAATGGCTTACCGCATCGAGTAGTTGTCGATAAAAGTGGCGCCAACGAAGCCGCTTTGCTCAACATGAACATGTTGTTGTTCTTGGCCGGCTGGGGCTATTTGATTGAGATACTGCAAATCAAATACTTGAATAATCAGATTGAGCAAGATCATTGGTTCATCAAAAAGTTGACCAAGCCGATGTTCGGTTTCAAGGCCTTTCATTCAGCTCAGGCAACCTTGGCGGGTATTGGAGTCACTCACATGATTCGAAAGAAATAACCGCCCCAAAATGAGGCATTTACCTACCAGCAATTTATGGCATTGGCAGGATAATTCTGTCCAACGAAAAATCGTCTTTTCGGATTACAAAAAATTTGCGACAAAACCTGTCCGACGTCTGCCCGCCAAACTCTGTCGCCATTGATAGACCTGTGCAGATGGGCAGGCATCAGACAACCCTTAACATAATCAGACATTCGGTAAATTTATGCATACAACATTTGTGTTAATAACAGCAGAAGTTACCCCTTTACGCCTATGTTTGGTGGGTACAGCGTAGTCAATTCAACGATCTGTTTAGCTTTGGTAAGGGTGTCACTGCGCAAAGACACTTATTTGTAATAAATGTTAATCTGATCCTCTACGCCGTTATGGGCAACAGCTTCTGCTCGAATATTGCAATCAAATACATTATTGATAACATCCCATGCCGGACTCGTGCCAGAATCGCTGGTTTTAATAACTATATTTTCATAAGAAGTATAGTTTTCTGATGGCCATTCGTCACACTTATCTAGTTTATATGCCTCTAACGCCAGCCCATTTTGAACCAATTCGTCAGCGGTTTGTACGATGAGACTAGTGCCAGTTATTCCAGCAAATTCGCAAACGCACGTATAAAAGTCTTCATCTAGCGCCTTAGTCTGAGTTATTAAGCCTGTCAGGATGTCACCAGGATTTACTGGTATTGGCTTTGTTCTAGCCACTGTATCTAGCTTCATTTTTTCATCATCCATCTTGACTTTCACATACCAACTAGCAACTGACCAAAATGGGCCACCGCCTGCACCGGGATTTCCCCACTGTAGTACTGGCTGAAGTATCGCTTTGGCCGTTAAATTACGAGCAGATGGCTGCATGCCATTAAAAAGAAAAATTGTCTGTTTAGAATGGCTTACCGGTGGGTTTGGGACTTTCCATTCTGTGCGGAATTCGGATATATGCTGCTTATTATCACGGCCCTTCTGTTGCTCCCAATCCCACTTGGCAAGGCAAGCATATCCATTAACCTGAAGAACATTCGCCACTATCTCGTGGTCAAGCAAGGATAGACCAGGAATCAAATTCGCATTGTCAGACATAACTAAAACCTCGGTTGCTTAAAGAAAAAGAATTTATGAACTTTAATTTGCGTGGATTAATGTAAAGATCAGTCACTGTACTTTGAGTGTAGTAGAAATTGATAGACTGGGGCAGTTTACTAGCTTGGATTTTTAACAAGGATCAGCAGTGATTAAGTATATTCGTCATGTCGATTCAAAATCTCGAAAATTTGAAACCTAAACAGGCAAAATGTCCATAGAGTCTAGTATAAAGCAGGCCGGCATCACTTTGGATACGCACGGCTTCTGCGTGCATTCGCTGCGGGCCACGGCCGCGACCAACGCACTGGAGCACCAGGCCGATATCGCCAAGGCCCAGGAATGGCTAGGCCATGCCAACGTGTCCACCACTCGCCTCTACGACAAACGCCATATCCGGCCGGAAGACAGCCCGAGTTTCAAGGTCGCGTATTGAATTATTAAGCCACAAAACGTAGGTTTTTGCTCAAATGTTCCCGCTAGTCCATGCTGACAAAATTGGAATACTGTCTTTTTTCCATCGATCCATTGAAAAAGATGGTGGTTTTTGTCATTCATTCTTGAATGAAGTCTATATCATAGTTGAAATCGCATTCATCAAGTACCAATGTAGATTGATATTCCGCACCTGATCGTTGATAGCGCCCCCTTTCAGAAATAAGGTGAAGATTCTTTCGTGCTCGAGAACTTATGACATAAAGCAAACGCTTAGCATTATCCTGGCCATTTGGGTCATTAAAGTGAGGAACCATTTCTTCAAGCAAGGCATAAGCAATGACACTATCATATTCAGCGCCTTTAACTCCATGAATTGTTGAAATAGTAATGCCAGTTCGATTTTGAAAAACCTTTCTGAAGGTGTCGATATCACCAATGAATTCAGCATCTTCTCTTTTCAACCTATCGATTCTCGCTTGCGAACTCTCAAAAAATGCAAGATAGTGTTCTCGAAGCATCGTAAATAATCGAAAGTCAATGTCGAGACGGTTAAACAAGGACTCGAAGAAAGCCTTTAAATATATTAAGCCATCTGTCTCATTGATCGCTATTGAATTACATTCCCTCAACAATAGCTTTCTGTTGAATTTGACAATGTTTACTCCTGCGACTTCCATATCTTTTAATACCTCGCCTGCCCACCGAAGCCTGCGCACATACATTCTTGGCGATGGCTCTGTGAGAACGATTCTTGCAAGTTTGTACCAGAAGTTATCTATGTCTCTTGCAAAAGGTACTATTCCTGGACCATCGAATTGATATTCGGGCATGCGTGCTGCCAGCTTTCTAGTCATGCTAGCGAGATATATCCACTGAGGCGCAAGAACACAGATCTCGTGAGGAGCAATTCCAAGCTCCTCAATATTAAATCGGATGAGTTTAGTCAATTCATCTTCTAGTTCTGATTTGGTGACTGTAGTGTTGAACGAAATGAGGCTAGAGTACTCTTTTTCATCCGACGCTGACTCAATGAGGGTATCATGGATGTTGTAATTGCCGAAGTATCTAACAATTCGCTCAGATGATCGATAGTTTTTCGATAGGGCTAATTCCCTTAATTCGATACCTGCCATAATTTGAAAATCGGCTGCAGCAATTGGATATCCACCAAGTGAGTGATAGATAGCCTGATTGGGATCACCCACGATAAATGCCTTTGTGGTATCTTGACCGGCTTTCAGGATTGAAGCAATAATCGAATACTGAATCTGCTTCGTGTCCTGGTATTCGTCAATCATTATGAAAGAAAAGAGCCGTGAAAGAAGCGTGCTGATCGATGGATGGCTAGCGATCAGCTGATGGGCAAAGTAAAGAATAAGCTCAAAATCGATCTGGCGGTTATCCAAGAGGGTATTGAAGTACTTCTCAAGGATGAGGTGTAGATGTTCATGCTTCCAGTTTTGCTGGCACGAAAGAACATATCCTTTATCAGAGAAATAAAAGTCGCAGTCCCAATGACTTATCCTTCTGTATGGCTTACATAGTTCAGTCAGAATATTTTCGCGTTCATGCAAGTCAATAACGCGAAATCCTCGTTTCAAATCATTGTGATAGATACGATAAGGTTTCAATATCCACTCGAGGCAGAACGAATGAATCGTACCGATCCATAACTGCGATGTGTCCATGCCGAGGTTTTCAACGCGTTCATGGATTTCGTCCGCTGCGCGATGGGTATAGGTAATTGCGATAACGAATTGCTTGTCTGATTGTAGTCTGGACAATTCATAGGCAATCTTGTAAGTGAGTGTACGCGTTTTTCCACTCCCAGGACAAGCAACAAGAAAAACGCTATTGTTCTCTAAGACGGCCGCTTCCTGTTCCAGATTCAAATCTCCTTTATTCCAGACGAACATGGCTAGTAGCCTTTGAGGAATTGGTTAATCTGATCGTCAGGAAATTCTGTATACATTTTGCTTTGAATATCAGAAAAATCGACGGCTTCAGCTTTGAACTCATCGAGTTTAGCTCTGAAATTAGCAATCTTCTCCTTCTCTAAAAAGGATACGCTGTCTTTTTCGATACACCCCAGTCGATAGCTCAATATGTTAAACCATATTTCCCTTGTAATATGAGAGTGTGCGAAGCGGATGGCATTGAGGATGTAGTCTGGAATGATAGTCTTGTAGTCAATGTTCCTTCCAAGCAATATTGCAAACCATCCCTTCCCTTCTTTAGCTGCAATAGTCAAGATCCGTCTGCCATAAACAGCAATGTTACTAGATTCAAGGTCTTCCTTTGCTTCTTTAATGGTTCCTGGGTTTGTGTAGACCTCGCTAAGAATATCAATTACCTTGTTTGCATTTCCTGCAGTGATGAAGTCGACTTCGAAGGTATTATGAGCAAAAAATGCGTCTACCCAAGGGCTATCTTTCATAAATGATTCTAGCGCGGCTTTTCTTGCCTTACCTACTTCTTGACTGCTTAGACATTTTTCTTTAAACCTACGCACAGGATCAGCATCACTAGCAACTGGTGCAGTATCAATGATGGATGTATCGAGGTCCGTGATAATGCTGCACTTTTTCTGAATGCGATCATCGTGAAATAGGATAGCTACATTCTTAAATCCTGTGCTTCGGATGTTGATCAGACTGATGCCCAGTTCATCCAAACTGATGCCGAGCACTTTTTTGATCAGAATAGGAATCAGAATTTCTTCAGCATCGCCTTCGACCAAGATGATACTTTTTGCGAATAGCAGATTACTGCGCACAGCATCGAGATAGCGTTGGATGTTTCTGATTTCGATTGGAGAGAGACCTTTTGCTGGTTGATAAGCTTTACATCGGCTTTTTTCTCTGCCAAGGATATTCATGTTTTCCACATTACTAACTTCGGAAATATGCGCTGAATGAGTTGAATAGATGATCTGGGTATCATCGTAGTTAAGCTTATCAAACAGTGTTTTCTGTATATGAGTGTGAATATGAGCCTCAGGTTCTTCGATTAACAGAAAATTTGCGAATGATTGTTTAGTCTTCTGGTATTTGAACTCTAGTAGTTTTAATGTCAGATAAATCAGATTAGCCCCTCCCAAGCTAAGCTCATGCACTGCCCCTTCATACACTTCTTCCGATTCACCGACAAATAACCTAAGAGATTGAAATAGCCTATCAGCTTCATTCGATAGTTCTGACCTTATTGACAAGGATGACGGTGAATAGGTCTCTCCTGCAGCATGTTTGATCGTGTTTGTAATATCTGTCCTAACAGTTTGCACATCAGGCAATCCTTCAATTGAGTCATTCAGATCTTTAACTTTTTCTATTATGGGCCTAAATAATGCATCATCAATTTGACCGCTCCTGCTCTTCAGCAATGTGAGAAGCGGATTAGTTCTATTGTTGTGAAACTCCGAAACGACATCTCGCAGTGCTTGAACAAAAGTGAAGGAAATTTCCTTCTCGATAGAAAGAATTTTAGGAATTTTAATGCCAAGGCAAGGAAGCTCCATTTCCTTATTGAATTTTACATTATCGAAATCGCCGACGACTTCATTATAGAAAGTCTCGCTGTTGAAATCGGCATCGCTCCTGCCTGTAAAAATAGTCTCGTAGTCATCAATTGTGATTGAATATAGGATTTTCTCGAGGCCCTCTTTATCGCCTTCAGCCAGTTGCGAGAGCCGAAGTCTAATTTCCATTTTTGGCCGAAATATTAAATTATAGGTCGCTTTGCCAACAGCATTGTCGGATATATTACCAGTGGGATGCAGAAATAAGGCTTGGATCGATTCATCAGGAGAGATATCCTCAAATTCGAGACTAATGATTATCCAATGGCCTTGCCACTTCTCCAGCCCTCTGTTGAAATCTTGCTCATCCAACTTGTAAGCTGAACGTATCATGTTCTCGTCGAGTAACAGTCTGATTGCTCGAAAGATATTAGTTTTACCAGAACCGTTCTCGCCAATAATGGTATTAACGCCCTTGTTAAATAGAAGTTTTGTATTAGCGAAGTTTCTGTAATTGATTAGGCTGAGTTTGGAAATATGCATGCTATTCTTATTATTTATTATTAATGTTGGGCACAACATTGATATGTTGGAGCAGAAATCTTGTGCTCAATAGCTAAAAGCCGTAATAACTCGAAAACTAAGCTGCTATGACGTTGTTGATAATTAATAAGAATTGCTGAGCTAATTTATACAATCCATGAAGTGGATATCGTGTTAGGCTGGACACGATTGCGCCGTATTTAGTTAATACAAAGCAAAAAAGCAATTCCTAGATATATCTCCACTCAGCACACAGCAATTACTAAATTCTCACTGCAAATTATACAAGCACAGAAATTTATATGGCAGTGTATGAGCTTATGCTAGTCAGATCAAGAGTTTTTCCATACGTGCTTATCTGGATCGGCTTCTACGTGACAAGTTTGCACATGCAGATAAAAACGCGTGCTAAATCCTCAAATTTGTTGCCCTCGATCTTGGTACTGAATACTGTTGTATTAAGCGGTTTTTCTCTCAATACGTTAAATACCTTACCAACTGAAATACAAATACTACTAAGGCTCACTTAGCGGAATGTCTATCTGTTTTGTATAGTTGGTTCTGTTGCATTAGTTAGTCGCGGTCGTTTTCGATAAGAGCTATACTCATTTCTGGTGTATGACTTAGAGAAGGAAGCGGTGTAACCTGTTGGTAGATCTCGCCAGATCAACCACCAACCTAAGGAAAACACCGCCATGACAGATAGTAATGTCATTAACCTGA
>Ga0208265_100125_pt1 | contig 65264 bp, 57 predicted proteins | sample LakWasMet44_HOW7_2_FD_183882 | JGI IMG/M metagenome (GOLD analysis project Ga0208265, IMG submission 183882) | Freshwater sediment methanotrophic microbial communities from Lake Washington under simulated oxygen tension - Sediment Metagenome... | ecosystem: Environmental > Aquatic > Freshwater >... | reverse complement strand
ATACTCCACGGTATGGGTGAATAGGGCGGGGGCCAATCTACAGACAGGCTCAGGTCAATGACCCGGCCTAAGGGTCGAACGGCCTCCCAATGAACGATGACAGCTTAATCGGTTTTTTGGGCTATCGGTTGTTAAAGTTCATCATACAAGGGTCGAATTCATTCGACTCGGGACGCTTCGCTGCTGTTAAACCCTGTAGGTACACACCGCATACCTTTTTCAAAGTTTGTTGACTCTGAAAAGGTACGCGATGCGTACCCTACTCATAATTTACAGCAATTACTTGTCTGTCTCTACAGCTTCGGCCTTTTCCCGGTAAGCTTTGATCCGGTCAAAGTTCAGATAGCGGTAGGTATCGGCCGCCGTCTCGTCGATCTGACGCGCGAACTGCATGTATTCCTCAACCGTCGGAATTCTGCCCAATATCGAGCATACAGCCGCCAGTTCCGCCGAGGCCAGATACACGTTCGCATTGTTGCCCAGACGATTCGGAAAGTTGCGCGTGGAGGTCGAGACTACTGTCGCGCCGTCCGCGACCCTGGCCTGGTTGCCCATGCACAGCGAGCAGCCCGGCATTTCCAGGCGCGCACCGGATTTGCCGAAAATGCCGTAATAGCCTTCTTCCGTCAGCTGCGACTGGTCCATTTTCGTCGGCGGCGACACCCAAAGCTGGGTCGGCAGCTGCCCGGCATGCTTATCGAGCAGTTTGCCGGCGGCGCGGAAATGGCCGATATTGGTCATGCACGACCCCAAAAAAACTTCGTCGATTTTGGTGCCGGCGACTTCCGACAACGGTCTGACGTCATCAGGATCGTTCGGGCAGGCCAGCAGCGGTTCCTTGATTTCATTCAGGTCGATTTCGATGACTTCAAAGTATTCGGCATCGGCATCGGGCTCCAGCAATACTGGATTATCCAGCCATTCCTGCATGGCCTTGATGCGGCGCTCGATCGTGCGCGCATCGCCGTAGCCTTCGGTCAGCATCCATTTCAGCAAGGTAATGTTGGAATTGATGTACTCGCGGATCGGCGCTTCGTTCAGGCGAATCGTGCAGCCGCCGGCCGAACGCTCGGCCGAGGCATCGGACAACTCAAACGCCTGCTCAACTTTTAGATCAGGCAAACCTTCGATTTCCAGGATGCGGCCCGAGAACACGTTCTTCTTGCCTTTCTTCTCGACCGTCAGCAGGCCGCGCTGAATCGCCGCGTACGGAATGGCGTTGACCAAATCGCGCAAGGTAATGCCGGGCTGCATTTCGCCTTTGAAACGCACCAGCACAGACTCAGGCATATCCAGAGGCATGACGCCCGTAGCCGCCGCGAAAGCGACCAGGCCGGAGCCGGCCGGGAACGAAATGCCGATCGGAAAACGCGTGTGCGAATCACCGCCGGTGCCGACGGTGTCAGGCAGCAGCATGCGGTTCAGCCAGGAATGAATAATGCCGTCGCCGGGACGCAGGGACACGCCGCCGCGGTTCATGATGAAATCGGGCAAAGTGTGCTGCATTTCCACGTCAACCGGCTTCGGATAGGCGGCAGTATGGCAGAAAGACTGCATCACCAGATCGGCCGAGAAGCCGAGACAGGCCAGGTCTTTCAGTTCATCGCGGGTCATCGGGCCGGTCGTGTCCTGGGAGCCGACCGTGGTCATATGCGGCTCACAATAGGTGTTGGGCCGCACGCCGGCCATGCCGCAGGCCTTGCCGACGATTTTCTGCGCCAGGGTAAAGCCTTTGCCGGTGTCCGCAGGGCTGCCCGGACGGCGGAACACGGTCGATGCCGGCAAACCCAGCACTTTGCGCGCTCTGTCGGTCAGGCCGCGACCGATAATCAGCGGAATACGGCCGCCGGCGCGGACTTCGTCGAGCAGCACGTCGGTCTTGAGTGAAAACTCGGCGATAACTTCATCGCTGCCATGGCGTTTGACGACGCCCTGATACGGATAGATGTCGATCACATCGCCCATGTGCATGTTCGATACGTCGCACTCGAACGGCAGCGCGCCTGAGTCTTCCATCGTATTGAAGAAGATCGGCGCAATCTTGCCGCCGATGCAGACACCGCCTGCGCGTTTGTTCGGCACATAAGGAATGTCGTTGCCGGTAAACCATAACACGGAGTTGGTGGCCGATTTTCGGGATGAACCGGTGCCGACCACGTCGCCGACGTAAGCGACCGGAAAGCCTTTCTGCTTGAGCTCTTCAATCTGCTGCTCGGCATTGGTGATGCCCTCTCTGGGCATTTTCAGCATGGCTTTGGCGTGCAGCGGAATATCGGGACGCGACCAGGCGTCTGGCGCCGGCGACAGGTCGTCGGTATTGGTTTCGCCGGTGACTTTGAATACGGTTACGGTCAGTTTTTCAGGCACATCGGGCTTGCTGGTGAACCACTCGGCCTCGGCCCATGACTTGAGCACCTGTTGGGCGAATTCATTGCCTGCCTCGGCTTTTTCCTGCACGTCATGGAAGGCGTCGAATATCAGCAGAGTATGCGAAAGCGCCTTGGCAGCGATAGGCGCCAGGGCTTTGTTATCGAGCAATTCGATCAGCGGCGCGATATTGTAGCCGCCCAGCATCGTGCCCAATAATTCAGTGGCCCTGGCAGCATCGAGTATCGGCGAAGCCACTTCGCCTTTGGCGACGGCAGCCAGAAAACCGGCCTTGACGTAAGCGGCTTCATCAACACCGGGCGGCACGCGATTGGCCAGCAAATCGAGCAGAAACGCCTCTTCGCCTGCCGGCGGCTGCTTGATCAGCTCGACCAAACCGGCAACCTGCTCTGCATTCAACGGTTTCGGAACTATTCCTTCAGCTGCGCGTTCTTCTACATGTTTGCGGTATTGATCTAGCATGATGCTCCTTGTAAATAAATCAAAAAATCGGTAGAAAAGAAGCTTATTTTAACAGATTCTTGAAAGCGAGGCGTCGTGAAGACACTTTATTACAGCCATGCCGATTTCCTGCTTCACGACACTGGCATAAGCCATCCGGAAAGCGCCGACCGGCTCAGAAGCATAGCCAGTGTCCTGGACGCTCCAGAGTTCTCGGGTTTAATCAAAGCATCGCCGCCGCTTGGTACAGAGCAGCAGATCAGACTGATCCATACGCAAGCCCATATCGATACCGTGTTGAATGCCGTACCCCGGCATGGGCTGCACTATCTGGACTCCGACACGGTGCTTTCGCCCGGTTCGGGCAAAGCCGCCTTGCGGGCTGTGGGGGCCGTTTGCGATGCCGTCGACAAGATCCTGGCTGGCGAAGCCGACAACGCTTTTTGCGCGGTACGCCCTCCCGGCCATCATGCCGAAGCCGAGCGGGCCATGGGCTTCTGCCTGTTCAACAATATCGCCATCGCCGCCGAATACGCCCGCACGCACCATCAGCTCAAGCGCATCGCCATCGTGGATTTTGACGTCCATCACGGCAACGGCACGCAGGCGGCTTTTTATGAGCAACCGGCTGTGCTTTATGCCTCCAGTCATGAAGTACCGCATTATCCCGGCACAGGCTATCCGAATGAAACCGGCGTCGGCAATATCATTAATGTGCCGCTGGCAGCCGGCGAGTCAGGCCTGGAGTTCAGGCAAAAATACAACAAAATCATTTTGCCGGCGCTGAGAACCTTCAAGCCAGAGCTGCTGCTTGTTTCAGCCGGCTTTGACGCGCACAAGGACGATCCTTTGGCATCAATCAGGCTCGTTGAAGACGATTACCAATGGATTACTCAGGAACTGATGGAGATTGCCGGCCTCTATTGCGGAGGCAGAATGATTTCAATACTGGAAGGCGGTTACAACCTGAAAGCCCTGGCCGCCAGTGTTGCCGTTCATGTCAAAACATTGTTGGCGCCCGAGGTACAAACCGGCAAATAAACACTCATTTTCACTATTTTTCAGGGGGCAGGCATGACGACTCGGTATATTTATTCTTTTCACGAAGGTGACGGTAAAAATAAAGTGTTGTTAGGCGGCAAAGGTGCCAATCTTTGCGAAATGACCCAGATCGGCCTGAATGTGCCGCCCGGCTTTGTCATTACCACGGAAGCCTGCCTGGACTACCTGAAAAATCAACAGCTGCCCATCGGCTTGATGGATGAAGTCAAGCTGCAGATGCGCATAGTCGAGCAGACGACAGGCAAAGTATTCGGCGCATCGGTCAGACCGTTGCTGGTCTCGGTACGTTCCGGCTCGGCGCTATCGATGCCGGGCATGATGGATACGATCCTGAATCTGGGCTTGAATCAAATCACGTTGGAAGCGCTGATAGAAGAAACGCAAGATCCGCGTTTCGGCTTTGATGCCTATCGACGCTTTATTCAGCTGTTCGGCAAAGTTGCGTTGGGTATAGCCGATGAAAAGTTCGATGTGCATTTCGACAATATCAAGAAACAGGCCGGCATCAAGGCCGATACAGATCTGGACGCCGGCCACCTGAAACAAATCTGCGAGCTGTTTTTACAGGTGGTGCGCGATGAGACCGGCCGGCCGTTTCCCGAAGACGTGTACGAGCAACTGGAACTGTCCATTAAAGCCGTATTCAATTCCTGGATGGGCAAACGCGCCGTCGATTACCGGCGCGAATTCCGTATCACGCCGGCAATGGCAAATGGCACGGCCGTGAATGTCGTGACGATGGTGTTCGGCAACATGGGCAATGATTGCGCGACCGGCGTCGGCTTTACGCGCAATCCGGGCACCGGCGCCAATGAAATGTACGGCGAGTATCTGGTCAATGCCCAGGGTGAGGATGTCGTCGCCGGCATCCGCACGCCCAAGCCAGTTCAGGAACTGGCCGTGGAAATGCCGGATATGTACCGGCAACTGGTTGAGCTGCGCGATAAGCTCGAGCGCCATTATCGGGAAGTTCAGGATTACGAGTACACGATTGAACGCGGCGTACTCTACTGCCTGCAAACCCGCAATGGCAAAATGAACGCCACGGCTATGGTCAAAACTTCCGTTGACATGGCCAATGAAGGGCTGATCGATAAGGAACGGGCGCTGTTGCGCATCGATCCGGAATTGCTGGAGCAATTGCTGCACCCGCAACTGGACCCGAACAATAAAATGCCGCCGCTGACACAAGGGCTGCCGGCCTCGCCGGGCGCCGCCTACGGCAAATGCGTGTTTGATGCCAATATCGCCGAAATGATGGGACGCGCCGGCGAAAAAGTCATCCTGCTGCGCGAGGAAACCAAGCCTGAGGACATCCACGGCTTTTTTGCAGCCCAGGGCATACTGACCAGCCGGGGCGGCAAAACCTCCCATGCCGCGGTGGTCGCGCGCGGCATGGGCAAAGCCTGCGTAGCTGGCGCCGAAGATATCAAGATTGATGTCAAGTCACGCCAGGCCATCGTCGGCCATGTCCATATACAGGAAGGCGACATCATCACCATCGATGGCGGCTCCGGCCTGATTTACCTGGGCGAAATTCCGACCGTCACGCCCTCTGTTTCCGGCGATCTCCGAACCTTGCTGGCTTGGGCCGACCAGTATGCGGGATTGAAAGTGCGCGCCAATGTCGACACGCCGGAGAGCGCCCGCCTGGCTATTGATTACGGCGCCGCCGGCATCGGCTTATGCCGCACGGAGCGTATGTTCAATGCCAAAGACCGCTTGCCGCTGGTCATCGATATGATACTGGCCGACAACCAGAAAAGCCGCGAAGCCGCATTGAAGAAACTGTTCCCGATACAGCGGGAGGATTTTATCCAGCTGTTTACGGTGATGTCGCCGCTCCCGGTCACGGTGCGTCTGCTGGATCCGCCCATGCATGAATTTCTCCCTAATGAGCAACAGTTAAAGGACGAAATACAGGCGCTCAAGCAGTATGAAATTATTGCCAAAGGCCAGCGCGTCACGCTGGAGATGCTGGGCGAACACGACGAGTTGCCGCCGCCGTTCAATCTGCTGAACAAAGATGTCATTCGCAAAACCATCGCCAAGAAACAGCTGATGCTGAAAAAAGTCCGCGATCTGTACGAGGTCAATCCGATGCTCGGCCACCGCGGCGTGCGTTTGGGCATGTCGTATCCTGAAATTTACCGGATGCAGATCCGCTCCATCCTCGAGGCCGCTGCCCTCTGCATTCAGCAGGGATTAAGCATTGCGCCGGAAATCATGGTTCCGCAGGTTATTACCGCTCAGGAACTGAGACGGGTCAGAGAATATGTCATCGACATACAGCAGGAAATTGAGGCCTCTTATGGGCTCAAACTGAATTTCAAGTTTGGCACAATGATCGAGACGGTGCGCGCTTGTACGCGTGCCGGGCAACTGGCGGAAATCGCCGAATTCTTTTCGTTCGGCACCAATGACTTGACGCAGGCGACCTTCTCTTTCTCGCGCGAGGATGCCGAAAACAAGTTCCTGCCGCTTTATAACGAAGTGGGACTGCTTGAAGACAACCCGTTTGAAGTGCTGGATGTCAAAGGCGTGGGTCAACTCATGAAGATGACCGTGGAACTGGGCCGCAAGACCCGGCCCGATATCAAAATCGGCATCTGCGGGGAACAGGCCGGGCATCCGCAATCCATCCGTTTTTGCCACCACATCAAGCTGGACTATGTCTCCTGCTCGGCGCCGCGCATACCGGTGGCAAGGCTCGCCGCCGCACATGCCAAATTACTGGAGAATAACTATAGGGAGAGTGAAGAGCCCTATGATTGATCGGCAATTGCTATTTTGAAGTCTTTATTACTTAAATCTATTGGATAAAGGCGACTAAAGTCGCCCCACACTCACTGGAAAAAATGAAACTTTTGGTTCAGGGCGTAAACCAGAGCCAGAATAATTATTTCCACAAAAATGAGCCCCCAGAAATAAAGTCCGAAAAGCACCATTTTTACTTGTATCTGCGGCTGTTCGGTGTGCCGTCTGACGAAAAAGACACCGCCGATGACGGCAATAATCACCATGACCACACCAATAATTGCAATATTCATCGTCAATCCCTGACCGGAGGCGGCGCCAAAACCACTCTCGAGCCGTTGGACTCGGCCGGACTGACGACGCCCGCCGCTTCCATCTCTTCGATCATAGAGGCGGCACGGTTGTAACCGACCTTAAAGCGCCGCTGCACACTGGAGATTGAAGCCTTTCGTGATTCGGTGACAAACTGCACGGCCTCGTCATACAGCGGATCGCCTTCTCCGCCGCCACCATTGCCGCCACCGCCCATGCTGAAGCCGTCGCTGGAATCGGATGATTCGCGCGTAATTTCATCAAGGTAATTTGCCGGGGCCGTTTTCTTCAGAAACTCGACAACCCGGTGAACTTCATGGTCATCGACAAACGCGCCATGAGCGCGAACCGGAATGCTGGTGCCGGATGGCAAGAACAGCATATCGCCATTGCCCAACAGCGCTTCGGCGCCGCCCTGGTCGAGAATCGTGCGCGAGTCGATCCTTGAAGAAACCTGGAATGAAATCCGCGTCGGCACGTTGGCCTTGATCAGGCCGGTCAGTACGTCGACCGACGGGCGCTGGGTCGCCAAAATCAAATGGATGCCGGCCGCCCTGGCTTTCTGGGCCAAACGCGCGATTAGTTCTTCGACTTTCTTGCCGACGATCATCATCATATCGGCCAGCTCGTCGATGACGATGACAATGCTCGGCAATGTCGTCAGAATCGGAAATTCTTCACCTTCTTCAAGCTCCCTGACCAGCTGGAACATCGGGTCCCTAATCGTCTCGCCCCTGGCTTCGGCATCCGTAATCAACTGGTTGAAGCCGGCCAGGTTTCTGACGCCCATCTTGGACATCAGCTTGTAGCGGCGCTCCATTTCGGCGACCGCCCAGCGCAAAGCATTGCTGGCTTCTTTCATATCGGTCACGACCGGCGTCAGCAAATGGGGAATGCCCTCATAGACCGATAATTCCAGCATTTTAGGGTCGATCATGATCATGCGTACCTGCTCCGGCGTCGATTTATAGAGCAAGCTGAGGATCATGGTGTTGATGGCCACCGATTTTCCCGAACCCGTCGTACCGGCCACCAGGGCATGCGGCATTTTGCCCAGATCGGCGACGACCGGCGCACCGGAAATATCTTTGCCCATCGCCAGCGTCAGCTGTGATTTTGATTTTTCAAAATTCTTTGAGGCCAGCAGTTCGCGCAAAGTCACCATTTCGCGTTCGCGATTCGGAATCTCGAGGCCGATAACCGATTTGCCCGGAATCACTTCGACAATACGCACACTGGTCACCGATAAAGCCCGCGCCAGATCCTTGGACAGACCGCTGATGCGGCTGACTTTGACGCCGGCGGCCGGCTGCAGTTCAAAGCGCGTGATCACGGGACCGGGCATCACGCCCACGACTTCCACGACCACATTGAAATCCTCAAGAATGCTCTCGACCAGCCGGGACATTTCTTCCAGATCGCTTTCGGAATACCCTTTAACATGCGTATCACGTTCATCCAGCAGCGTTAAAGGCGGTAATACGCCCTCGCCCGCAATTGAAAAATCGGTATTCTGTTGTTTTTTGGCTTTGCTTATTTTTTCAACTTTTTCAAAGATGGCGATTTCTGCCTTTTCAAGAATAGGCATCGTCTTTCCTACCGCCTTTTCAATAACGGGTACCGCTTCGATTGCAGGCAGCATTTTCGGCTTGGGCTTTTTCTTGACTTCGGATTTCTCGGCGGAAAATTCAGGCGCCTGAACCCGAACAGAAGGCTTGACGGATATCTCAATCCGGTTGAGGGGGCTCATCTGCCAGAGGCTCATGATTTTAGCCCCTAAAAAACGGCAGAGAATGACTGTGGATTTACCGATCAAATCAAGCAACGTAATCCAGGATAGCCCCGTAAACAGCGTAACGCCGGCCAATAACACGACCAATAGAAACAAAGTCGTTCCTGAATTGCCGAATATTATCAACAAGGCGTCTCCGGTTTCCTGGCCTAAAATGCCTCCTGTGCTGCCCGGCAATTCAATCCTGACCCTTAGCAAATGCAAATAAAATAAGGCCGCTCCAGAGACAATGGTGGCGATGAGACCTGACCAGCGCAGGGCTGTAATAACTTTGCCGTCTGTTGGCCTGCCCTGCCTGTAGATCAGATAACCATACCAGGAGATCATGGCTGGAAACAGGTAGGCCGTTAAACCAAAAATGCTGAGAGTAAAATCAGAAAGCCAGGCCCCGACGACACCGCAGGCGTTGGTAACTGTCTGTGCCGCGCCGCTATGCGACCAGCCGGCATCTTCATTGCTGAAAGTGATCAGCGAAATGAGAAGGAATAATGCGCCAGCTGAAAAACTCAGTAGAGCGACCTCGCGCAAACCCCGAAAAGTTTTTTCTTCCATCACGGCAGCCATGTCATAACTCGTCAGATAATAATTCTAATAAAACATAATTATAGGCGAATGATCACATATTTTACATTAGAAGTATACTCAATAACCGCCTGCCCGCTTTCTCTCTGAAAGCCAGAGAATAAAGTTTACGAAATAGTATTTCGCCTTCATAATTCTTGAAGTTTTATCTATATTTGTTCTTTGGAGGATTTTTGATGAGCGACGTCAAACACTGTCGTCTTTTGATTCTTGGCTCCGGCCCTGCCGGATATACGGCGGCCATCTATGCCGCGCGCGCCAACCTGAATCCGGTTATCATCACTGGCATGCAACAAGGCGGTCAGTTAACCACTACCACAGAAGTTGATAACTGGCCCGGCGATGTTGAAGGCCTGCAAGGCCCGGCTCTGATGGAAAGGATGCATAAGCATGCGGAGCGATTTAATACCGAGATTATTTTTGATCATATTCATACCGCCGATTTGTCAGCCCGCCCTTTCAAACTGACCGGTGATACCGGCAGTTATACCTGCGATGCGCTGATTATTGCTACTGGCGCCTCGGCGCGCTATTTGGGGCTGGAATCGGAAGAAGCCTTTAAAGGCAAAGGCGTTTCGGCCTGCGCAACTTGCGACGGATTCTTTTACAGAAATAAACCGGTAGCGGTTATTGGCGGCGGCAATACTGCTGTTGAAGAGGCGTTGTACTTATCGAATATCGCTTCGAAAGTCACCGTCATTCACCGCCGCGACAAGTTCCGTTCCGAAAAAATCCTGTCCAGCAAATTGCTTGAAAAAGCCGAAAACGGCAATGTAGCCATCGAGTGGAGCCATACGCTGGATGAAGTTTTGGGCGACGATATGGGTGTTACCGGCGTCAGAATCAAAAATACCCACAACGGCTCAACCAAAGAACTGGATGTGCACGGCGTTTTCATCGCGATCGGCCATACGCCCAATACGAGCATTTTCGAGGGTCAACTTGACATGGAGAATGGCTACATTAAAGTGAAAAGCGGCATTCATGGCAATGCCACGGCCACAAGTGTCGAAGGCGTATTTGCGGCGGGTGATGTAATGGATTCCGTTTATAAGCAGGCAATCACTTCAGCCGGAACGGGCTGCATGGCCGCTCTCGATGCAGAAAAATTCCTGGATGAACTAGCATAGGAGATATGCAAAAACACGAAGGCACCCAGGCGAAAACTCCCGCCTGGGTGCCTTCTGTCCGCATTATGCAACTGACAATTCTAGATCCGAATAATCCGTATGAAGACTTCCCGTCATTGAGCCAGGCACTACGGGATCCCGATGGTTTGCTTGCGGTAGGCGGCTGCCTGTCAAAAACACGACTGCTCAAAGCTTATCGAAACGGAATCTTTCCCTGGTATAACCCTGAAGATCCTATACTCTGGTGGTCGCCAGACCCTCGATTGGTCTTATTCCCAGACAAGCTGATCGTTTCCCGCAGCTTGCGCAAGACTTTGCGGCAAAACAAGTTCTCGGTAACTTTCGACCTGGCTTTTGATAAAGTCATCAATGCCTGCGCGGCGCTCCGGAAAGACAGTTCGGGCACCTGGATAACGGATGAAATAACCGAGGCTTACAGCGAACTGCACCGGCTCGGCTTTGCTCACTCTGTAGAGGCTTGGCGCAATGGCACTCTAGTCGGCGGATTATATGGCGTTGCCCTGGGCCAGGTTTTTTTTGGCGAATCCATGTTTCATACCATGACTGATGCCTCCAAGGTAGCTTTTGTCAGTTTGGTCGAACAACTTAAATTATGGGATTATCAGCTAATAGACTGCCAGGTTCATACCCGCCACCTGGAAAGCCTGGGCGCCCAGGAAATTGACCGAGCTTATTTTGTAGAGTTGCTTAATCAATATTGCGATACTGCCGCCAATAAATCCGCCTGGAAACTTTGATGACAACAATTTCTATCCCGCTATTTCTGACTCAGGAATATGACTGCAGTTATCTGGATGGGGAGCAGGCGCAGTCCGCGTTCGTGCACCCGACATTTCAATTGACTACGCCTATCTATTCATTACTGATAGAGCAAGGCTTTCGCCGTAGCGGTGATCAGATCTATATTCCCAAATGCCTTCAATGCTCTGCCTGTATCCCGGCAAGGCTGGCGGTCAACCAATTCAAGGCCAACAGGGCCCAGAAGCGCTGCCTGAAAAAGAACAGCCAGACTCAAGTTACGGTTAAACCGCCTGTTTTTGAACAACAGCATTACGATATGTATATGCACTATCAGAAAATGAGGCACGATGATAGCTCCATGGCGCATTCCAGTCCCGATGAGTATCTCAGTTTTCTGAGCAGTTCGTGGTGCGATACTCGTTTCGTGGAATTTTCGATCAATAACCGGCTGGCTGGCATAGCGGTAGTTGATTACCTTGATAATGCCTTATCGGCTGTTTATACCTTTTTTGATCCCGAACTTTCAAGTTACAGCCTCGGCGTTTACGCCGTGCTATGGCAAATCGAGCAGGCCAGACGCCAACAGCGGGAATATTTATACCTGGGCTTCTGGATAAAAGACTGTAAAAAAATGTCTTACAAGAGTGAATATCAGCCTTTACAGTTATTTAGTAAAAATTGTTGGACTGAATTATCCCTTTAGACAAATAAAGCCCCATTTCGATATACACGTTTGTTGTTAAAAACAAGCTTATGTTATCATTGGCGGCTTTATATTACCTGGACCAAAACAAATGGCAAAAGAAGATCAAATCGAAATGGAAGGCAAAGTGATTGACACCCTTCCGAATACCATGTTCCGCGTTGAACTCGAAAACGGTCACATTGTGACAGCGCATATTTCCGGAAAAATGCGCAAACATTACATCCGTATCCTTACCGGAGATAAAGTCAAGGTTGAAATGACGCCTTATGACTTAACCAAGGGCCGCATCACATTCCGCATGCGCTAATCCCATTGTTCATGGGACAGCGCATGCTTCCTGATTTATTAGCTGTTTTCCGGCACGCTTAGCTCTCTGCTTTCTATAGCAAAGGCAAGCTCATTGTTTTCCACGTAAATCCGCACATCGCCTCCGTGCGCCAACTTGCCGAATAGCAAATCATTAGCAAGAGGTTTCTTGATTTTTTCCTGAATCAAGCGCGCCATAGGTCTCGCTCCCATTTTGGGATCACAGCCGTTTTCAGCCAGCCACAACCGGGCATCGGGCTCCAGCGTCAGCGTTACATGCTTTTCTGCAAGCAAGGCTTCGAGTTCAAAGATAAACTTGTCGACCACATGCCCGACAACTGAGATATCCAGCGGTTTAAACTGGATGATGGCGTCCAGACGGTTGCGGAACTCAGGCGAGAAGCCTTTTTCGATCACTTTCAAGCTGTCGCTGGCATGATCCTGCTGGGTGAAGCCGATGGAGGCGCGACTGCCCTCTTCCGCTCCGGCATTCGTGGTCATCACCAGGATGATGTTGCGAAAATCGGCTTTGCGTCCGTTATTATCGGTTAATGAACCGTGATCCATGACTTGCAGCAGCAGATTGAACACGTCCGGATGGGCTTTTTCCAACTCATCAAGCAGCAATACGGCATGCGGATGCTTGGTCACCTGCTCGGTCAGCAAACCGCCCTGATCGAAGCCCACATAACCGGGAGGCGCACCGATCAATCTGGAAACCGTGTGGCGTTCCATGTATTCGGACATATCGAAACGGATCAGCTCGACGCCCAACACTTTGGCCAGTTGCCGCGTCACTTCGGTTTTACCTACCCCCGTAGGCCCTGCAAACAGGAAAGCGCCAATGGTTTTTTGCGATTCACGCAAACCTGCGCGAGATAATTTTATCGCCGAAGCCAATGCCGAGATTGCCTCGTCCTGGCCGAAAACCAGCATTTTCAGGTTTTTCTCCAGATTTGCCAGCTTATCTATATCGCTGGAAGAAACGGATTTCGCAGGAACTCTGGCTATTTTTGAAACAATCTCTTCAATTTCAGCGACATCAATAACCTCTTTGCGATCAGCCTCGGTCATCATACGCTGTCTTGCACCCGCTTCATCAATGACGTCGATGGCTTTATCGGGCAAATGCCGGTCCGTGATGTAACGGTCCGACAACTCCGCAGCCAGACGCAAGGCCTCAGCGGAATATTTCACCTCGTGATGCTCCTCAAAGCGGGACTTAAGTCCTTTCAGAATAAGGATAGTGTCCTCGACGGAAGGTTCGGCAATATCGACTTTCTGAAATCTGCGCGCCAGTGCATGATCTTTTTCAAAAATGCCTCGGTATTCTTGATAAGTGGTAGACCCGATACAGCGCAACTGGCCGGAAGCCAGCACCGGTTTGATCAGATTGGACGCATCCATGACACCGCCCGAAGCAGATCCTGCCCCGATAATGGTATGAATCTCGTCAATGAACAAAATTGAATCAGGCTCTTTCTTTAACTGACTGACCAAAGCCTTGAGGCGTTTTTCAAAATCGCCCCTGTATTTGGTGCCGGCAACCAGAGCCCCCAAATCCAGCGCGTAAATGGTACTGTTCAGCAGAACCTCAGGGACATTCTCCTCGACAATTCTTTTCGCAAGACCTTCCGCGATGGCCGTTTTACCAACACCCGCCTCGCCTACCAGTAAAGGATTATTTTTACGGCGGCGGCAAAGTATCTGAATGGTTCTTTCAACCTCAAGCTCTCGCCCAATCAACGGATCTATCCGGCCTCTCAGAGCCTCTTCATTGAGATTGACGGCATATTTGTCCAGCGGACTGCCTGAAGCGTCAGGATCAGAACTGCCAACCTCCGATGACCGCTCATCGGGAGAATCTTTCTCCTGATCCACTTTTGAAATGCCATGAGCCAGATAATTGACCACATCCAGGCGGGATATGTCCTGTTTGTTCAGCAGATAAACCGCATGAGAATCCTGTTCGCTGAACAGGGCTACAAACAAATTGGCTCCGGAAACTTCTTTCTTATCCGATGCCTGCACATGAAAAACCGCGCGCTGCAGGACTCGTTGAAATCCCAAAGTAGGCTGAGTTTCCCGTTGCACGCCTTCCGGAATCAACGACATGGTCTCATCAATGAATTGGGTCAACTGCGCGCGCAGCAACTTGATATCACATCCACATGCTCTCAGAATAGGTTCTGCGGAAGCGTTATCGAGTAGCACCAGCAGCAAATGCTCAACCGTGATAAATTCATGTCGCTTTTCATGCGCAGTTTTAAAAGCATGATTCAATGTAATTTCAAGTTCTTTACTTAACATAATTTATCTCTCCAACCTATGCTTCTTCCATTGAACACAATAATGGATGATGATGTTCACGTGAATATTCGTTGACTATATAAACCTTGGTTTCAGCAACATCTTTAGAATACGTGCCACACACACCTACACCCTGCGTATGCACTTGCAACATCACCTGCGTCGCTTTTTCTTCAGACATAGCAAAAAAATCCATTAGAATCTCAATTACAAAGTCCATCGGTGTAAAATCGTCATTTAACAGGATAACTTTGTATAAAGGTGGCCGTTTTAACTTGGGCTTGGCTTCCTGAACAACCAAACCGTCATCGTTATCTTTAGATGGATCAAAATCAGACATATCAACGAAAATAATAAAAGTATTTTAAGAGCTTAACCATAGTGCCAATATCAGTAAATTTCAACTCTAAACATAACAAAATACACCCGTTCTTTCCGACTAGCGCAAAGTTTATACTCAAGCATTAACCGGTATCTCCGGGAAACGCTTGCGACACCCGTTTGACTTATTTCATCAGTAGAGTTCAAAAATCTTTACAAACATAATATAGCCAAATCAAGTAAAATAGCATTTTTTACAGCTGGAATTCATCGATGGTTTGGAAACCACACGTCACAGTCGCTGCCGTGATTGAACAGAACAATCGTTTTTTAATTGTTGAAGAAGAAACCTCTAATGGCATTCAATTCAATCAACCTGCGGGCCATCTTGAAAAGGGAGAGGATTTGATCATGGCCGTCAAACGTGAAGTTCATGAAGAAACTGCCTGGTTTTTTGAACCCGAACACATCGTAGCAATTCAACTTTGGCGAAAAAACCCGGAATTTCCAAGTTTCATCAGAATCTGCTTTTCAGGACTATGCCATTCGCACAACCCAAGCCAGAAACTGGATGACGGCATTATTAGCACCCATTGGCTGACCCGCGACGAAATAGCCGCCAGAGAGCATCGTTTGCGCAGCCCTTTGGTGCTTATCAGCGTGGATGAATACCTGAGCGGGCAGCGTCACTCCTTATCATTACTACAATCATTTCTCGATCTTGATCATGCGTAAAAACATAATCGTCGGCATGTCCGGCGGTGTCGATTCATCCGTAACAGCGTTACAACTTCTGGAACAAGGCCATCAGGTAACCGGTTTATTCATGAAAAACTGGGAAGAAGATGACGGCACCGAATCCTGCACAGCCATGCAGGACCTCGCTGACGCACAACAGGTCTGCGACAAGCTGGGCATTGAATTAAAAACCATCAATTTTGCCGCCGAATACTGGGATGAAGTGTTTGAAGTCTTTCTGTCCGAATTCCAGGCCGGCCGCACGCCCAACCCGGATATTCTCTGCAACAAGCACGTCAAGTTTAAAGCCTTCCTGAATTATGCGATCGAGGATCTGGGCGCCGAATACATTGCCACGGGACACTATGCCCGCGTCAGCGAAAAAAACGGCGAATACTTTCTTTTGAAAGGACTCGATCCCGGCAAAGAGCAAAGTTATTTTCTTTATACGCTGGGGCAAAAACAGCTGTCGCGCACCTTGTTTCCGATCGGTCATCTGCACAAAACCGAAATCCGGGCCATGGCCAAAAAGGCCGGTTTCGCCAATCACAAGAAAAAAGACAGCACCGGCATTTGCTTCATTGGCGAACGCAAATTCAAGGAGTTCCTGCAACGGTATCTGCCGACCCAGCCTGGCGAAATGCGCACGCCGGAAGGCCAATATATCGGCCGGCATCAAGGCTTGATGTATTACACCCTAGGGCAGCGCCAGGGCCTTGGCATAGGCGGCGTTAAAGATGCGCCGGACGAGCCGTGGTATGTACTCGAAAAAGACCTTGAAAACAATGTTCTTATCGTTGGCCAGGGTCACGATCATCCATTGATGCTGCACAATGTGCTGGAAGCCAGCCAATTGGACTGGTGCAGCAACAAGCCATTGACTCAGCCGATACGCTGCAGCGCCAAAACGCGCTACCGGCAGCCGGATCAGCCTTGCCGCCTGGAGCCTATCGGCAACGACCGCTGCAAAGCGGTTTTCGACCAGCCTCAGCGAGCCATTACACCAGGCCAGTCCGTCGTTTTTTATGACGGGGAAATCTGCCTCGGCGGCGGCATTATTGAATCCAAAGCCAATGAATAATATCTAAAGTTTATTCAATGCGAAGCCATGCGGCCATCAGGCATCGGTATGGCTTCGTCGTGACAAAATATCAAAAACATTCGGACAAACTCATGACTAATTTTGCTCTTACCGCTATTTCTCCCATTGACGGCCGCTATGCCGATAAAGTGCAAGAATTAAGGCCTATTTTCAGCGAATACGGCCTGATTCGTTTTCGCGTTCAAGTTGAAGTGCGCTGGCTGCAGGCACTGGCCGCCCATCCGCAGATTACCGAAGTCAGCCCGCTGAGCGATTCCGCCAACCAGCTATTGAACAGCATCGTTGATAACTTTTCGGAAGCCGATGCGCAGCGCGTTAAAGACATCGAGAAAACCACCAATCATGATGTCAAAGCGGTTGAGTACTTGCTGAAAGAAAAAATAGCCGGCCACGCTGAGTTGGAAAAAGTCAGTGAGTTCATTCATTTTGCCTGTACTTCGGAAGACATCAACAATCTGTCTTACGCACTGATGCTGAAAGAAGGCCGTGTAGTCATCGCCAAGCAAATCACTGACTGCATTAATGCGATCAAAGCTATCGCCGTGGAAACGGCCGGCCAGCCCATGCTGTCGCGTACTCATGGCCAATCGGCCAGCCCGACCACGACCGGCAAGGAATTCGCCAACGTGGCCGCGCGCATGCTGCGCCAGAAAGAGCAACTGGAAGCTGTTGCCTTATTAGGCAAAATCAACGGCGCCGTCGGCAATTACAACGCCCATGCCGTGGCTTATCCTGATGTGGATTGGGCTGAATTTTCCAAGAACTTCGTCGAATCCTTAGGGCTGCAATGGAATCCTTATACTATCCAGATCGAGCCGCACGATTATATTGCCGAATTTTTCCACGCGCTGTCGCGTTTCAATACGATTCTGCTCGACTTCGACCGTGATGTCTGGGGTTATATTTCGTTGGGTTATTTCCGCCAAAGAACGATTGCCGGCGAAATCGGCTCATCAACAATGCCCCACAAAGTCAACCCGATCGATTTTGAGAATTCAGAAGGCAATTTAGGCATTGCCAACGCCCTGTTCTCATTTTTGGCCGAAAAATTGCCGGTTTCCCGCTGGCAGCGCGATTTGACCGACTCAACCGTACTCAGAAATATCGGCGTCGGCATCGCTCACACCAGCATCGCCATACAGGCTAGCCTGAAAGGCATCTCCAAGCTGCAGATCAATGCCGAAGCCATTGAAGCCGATCTGAATGCCAACTGGGAGGTACTGGCCGAACCGATTCAAACCGTCATGCGTCGTTACGGCATTGAAAAACCTTATGAAAAATTAAAAGAACTGACCCGCGGCCAACGCATTACGCCAGAGCAGCTTCGAACCTTCATTGAAAACCTGGACATACCGACTGAAGCCAAGACAGCCTTGCTGGAATTAACGCCGCGCAATTACACCGGCTATGCTGAAAAACTGGCCAGAAACATTTAATGATCAATTTTGTGAGGCGGCTCACAGCATAATTCAATCATTTTCGAGATAATAGAACGCGATTGTCACACAGGTTAACTTTCTCCCTTGTTAGGCTAACTCGACAATCAGACTTCCTGGCTGTGTCGCCGCTCCTGGCACAGCCCTCTTTTATTCCCGGCAAGACAACCACGGCTTTCCCGCATTAAAATAGCACGCAGTTATTACTCACACTGGCCTGCCGTGCTCAATATCATCTGGATTTTCTTTTTCGTCGCCGCGTTTTTCACTGCGCTGTTTAAACTGCTCTTCCTGGGAGACCAACAGGTTTTTGCGCAAATCATGACCGCGATGTTCAGTTTGTCGAAATCGGCATTTGAAATCTCAATAGGCCTTACCGGCGTCCTGGCCTTATGGCTGGGCATTATGCGCATCGGCGAACGCAGCGGATTCATCCAGTTAATGACGCAAGGACTGACGCCGCTATTCAGCCGTTTGATGCCCGACATCCCCAAGGACCATCCTGCACTGGGCGCCATCGTCATGAATATCTCGGCCAATGCACTGGGACTGGATAACGCCGCCACACCGATGGGCATCAAGGCCATGAAGGAACTGCAAACGCTGAACCCGCGCCCCGACACGGCCAGCAATGCGCAAATACTGTTTCTGGTTATCAATACCTCGGGCGTCACGCTGTTCCCGGTCACGATTTTCACTTATCGCGCGCAATTGGGCGCCGTCAATCCGACCGACGTTTTCATTCCCATTTTACTAGCGACTTATATGTCAACATTGGGTGGCCTGCTTGCCGTGGCATTCGTGCAGAAAATCAATCTGCTCGATAAAGTCGTCATGGCTTATCTGGGCGGTTTCACCTTGCTTGTAGCCGGCATTATCAGTTATTTTTCAAGCCTGCCCCAGCAGCAGATGCTTGAACAATCAGCCCTGATGAGCAATGTCATTCTGTACACGCTGGTTGTCGTATTTATTTTCGGCGCGATCCATAAAGGCATCAATGCCTATGAAGCTTTTATCGATGGCGCCAAAGAAGGCTTTCAGACTGCGATTACCATCATTCCTTACCTGGTCGCCATGCTGGTCGCCATTGGCGTATTCAGGGCCAGCGGCGCTTTGGACTTATTGGCAGATCTGGCGCGCTATCTGGCTTCTTTATTCATGATCGACGACCGCTTTATCGACGCGCTGCCCACCGCGCTGATGAAGCCCTTCAGCGGCAGCGGCGCCCGGGCCATGATGATCGATACGATGAAAACGATGGGCGCCGATTCATTTGCCGGCCGTCTGTCATCGATCGTGCAAGGCAGTACGGAAACGACTTTTTATGTGCTGGCCATTTATTTCGGCGCAGTCGGCATCAAAAATATCCGTCATGCCGCCGCTTGTGGGATAATAGCCGATTTTGCGGGCATTATGGCCGCCATTTTTGTTGCCTATTGGTTCTTTGGCTGATTTTATGAATATCCACCTCAAAACGCTCGGTTGTCGTCTTAACGAAGCGGAACTGGAAACTTGGGCTCAGGCTTTTCAAAAAGCCGGCCATCAGATAACGCGGAAGGCGGAAGCCGCCAATCTGGTCGTCATCAACTCCTGCGCCGTGACTCAGGACGCCGCCAGAAAATCGCGCCAGCTGATTAAACGCATACACCGGGACAATCCGGCAGCCAAACTGGTCGTCAGCGGCTGCTACGCCACTTTGAACGAAGATGAAGCGGCGCAGTTAATGGGCGTCGACCTGGTCGTCAGCAACAAGGATAAGGATCGGCTGGTCGAAAAAACCTTGACCGCGCTCAACATGGACAGCATGCCGGCCATGTCGACGGAGCCGGGAGAGATTTCCCTGTTCACGCGCGGCCGGCAGCGCGCCTTTGTCAAGGTTCAGGACGGCTGCCGCTATCGCTGCACATTCTGCATCGTGACCGTCGCGCGCGGCGTCGAGCGCAGCCGGCCTGTCGCGGACGTGATCGATGAAATCAACACGCTGCACCGCCAGAACATCGACGAAGTCATCCTGACCGGCGTCCATCTGGGCGGTTACGGCAGCGATCTGGGCAACAATCTGTCAGAGCTGATAAAAGCCATCCTGGCCGAAACGGCTATCCCTCGCTTGCGATTAGGCTCTCTGGAACCGTGGGAATTGTCGGACGATTTCTTTGCGCTGTTCGATAATCCGCGTTTGATGCCGCACTTGCATCTGCCCTTGCAGAGCGGTTCGGATTCGGTACTCAGACGCATGGCGCGGCGCTGCAAAACCGACGAGTTTTCCGCCATCGTGAACAGGTTGCGCATGCAGATACCGCACTTCAACATCACGACCGATATCATCGTCGGCTTTCCCGGCGAAACCGAACAGGAATGGCAGGACAGCTTCGATTTCATCGAACGGACCGGCTTCGGTCATATCCATATCTTCACTTATTCGCCGCGCGAAGGCACGAAAGCTGCTACACTGCCCGATCAACTGTCTAATGAAATCAAAAAGCAGCGCAGCCAACAGCTTCACGAATTGGCCGACACCATGAAGCGACAGTTTTTTGAAGCCAATGTCGGCCATTCGTTTCCGGTGCTATGGGAAGGCTACAGTGAAGAACTCGACGCCGGCAAAAAACGGGTGTTTGGCTATACGCCCAATTATCTGCGCGTAGGCTGCGTGATCAATCAGGACGAATCGCTTGAGAATCAAATTATTAAAGCCAGATTGACAGCGGTTGCCGAAAATTATCTTGTTGCCCAACTTGCCGAATAATTGCTTGAACAAGCGTGAATACAGCTTGAGCCGCCTTAATCCGGGAGTTTAGCTTTAAGTTAAAATGAGATATCATTTATTTATAGCTCAACATGCAGCGGTATTAGATCCTGCTCTACTGATTTTAGCACCTTGGGGACATCAATGAAGGGAGGCTTTCTATTGCTTCTCAATCCTTTAGCAAAAAAGTTGTTGTGGCTGACTAACAAGACCAGTTTAGACATTAATTATTTAGTGATGGTGGAAAAAACCATCTTTGAGAGGTTTTAATGAGTGGATTGAGCCCAGAAAGTTTGGGATTGAAGAGCGTTGGTACCGTTTATCGTAATCTCAGCTATGCTGATTTGCATGCCCACGAAGTCGATAAGAATGAGGGCAAGGAATCAAGCAATGGGACTATGATGGTCGATACCGGCAAATTTACCGGACGCTCGCCAAAGGACAAGTATTTTGTCCAGCAACTTCCCTCCAGCGAACATATCGCCTGGGGCAAAATCAATCAGCCTGTTTCGGCCGAGGTTTTTGATGAACTCTATGCGGACGTCATCGATTATCTTTCCGGCAAGGATATTTATGTAACCGACGGTTACAGCGGCGCCAATGAGCACTCGCGCAAGTCCGTGCGTTTCATTACCGAATTCGCCTGGCAGTCGCATTTCGTCAAAAACATGTTTATCCGTCCCGACGAATCGGAACTCGAGCATTTCGCGCCCGATTTCTGCGTCTATAACGCCAGCAACATGACTAATGAAAAATGGCAGAAACATGGCCTCAATTCTGAAGTCTTCTGCATTTTCAACATCGAAAAGAACATTGCCATCATCGGCGGCACCTGGTACGGCGGCGAGATGAAAAAAGGCATCTTCACCATGATGAACTATTGGCTGCCGCTGAATGGCATCCTGTCGATGCATTGCAGCGCCAATGTCGGCAAAAGCGGCGATGTGGCTTTATTCTTCGGCCTGTCGGGCACCGGCAAAACCACTTTATCGACCGATGCTGCACGCAAGCTGATCGGCGACGATGAACACGGCTGGAGCGATGAAGGCATTTTCAACTTCGAAGGCGGCTGCTACGCCAAATGCATCGGCCTGTCTCCGGAAAACGAACCGGAAATTTACGCCGCCATCAAGCCCAAAGCCCTGCTCGAAAACGTCGTGTATGACGAAGACGGCGTGGTCGATTTCTTCGACAGTTCCAAAACGGAAAATACGCGCGTCTCCTACCCTATCGAACATATCGAAAACCATGAGCCGACGCTCAGGGCAGGCCTGCCGAAAAATATCATCTTCCTGAGCTGCGACGCATTCGGCGTTCTGCCGCCTGTGTCCCGCCTGACCAAAGAGCAGGCCATGTACTACTTCCTGTCCGGCTACACGGCCAAGGTTGCAGGCACCGAGCGCGGCATCATCGAACCTCAGGCCACTTTTTCAGCCTGCTTTGGCGAGGCCTTTCTGCCGTTGCACCCGACCGTCTATGCCAAGTTGCTCGGTGAAAAAATGGAAAAGCACGGCGTCAATGCCTATCTGGTCAATACCGGCTGGAGCGGCGGCGGTTACGGGATCGGCAAGCGCATGAGCATTAAAGCAACCCGCGCCTGTATCAATGCGATCCTGGACGGCAGCATCAACAATGCCGAGTTTAACAAGATCCCTTACTTCGGCCTGTTCATTCCCAAGGAATTGCCGGGCGTCGATGATGCCCGACTCAACCCGCGCGATGCCTGGGCCGATAAAGAGGCTTTCGATGCGACTTCAGCAAAACTGGCTGGCATGTTCATCGAAAACTTCAAAAAATACATCAGCGCCGGTGATGATTTCGACTTCACCAAAGCCGGTCCGCACATCTGATATAGCTGCATTAAACTTTTAAAGCCGGGGCGATCTCATCGCCCCGGCTTTGACGCAAAAACAGCTTAATGGCCGAAATGATTTTTATAATCCTCCATGGCCTTTCTGATCACCTCTTGCGCTTCGTCCCGTCCATAAATATTGACTATCTCGCTGACGCTGTCTTCATCAGGGAGATTTTTGTACGTCAGAAAATAATGCTTCAGGCGATTGATATAAGATTCGGGGCAATCCGATACATCACGCCACTGCCTATAAAACTCATCATCTTCCATAACTGCGATGATCTTGTCGTCGGCTTCGCCTTTATCGAGCAAGCGAAATCCACCGATAGGAATGGCCGGCACAAGAATGTCGCCATGCGTTATCGTACGCTCACTGAACACGCAAATATCCAATGGATCGCCATCGCCTTTAATAACCGTTTTACCGGATTTTAATCCTGCGAACTCGGCAATTTTTTCGGCACAGAAAGTCTGTGGAATAAAGCCGTATAGCGTCGGCACCGTATTGGAAAACTTCTGCGGCCGGTCGATTTTAAGATAACCGCTGGCCTTGTCGATTTCATACTTGACCATATCGGTCGGCACTATTTCGATAAATGCCGTCACAGTGGTCGGCGCATTATCGCCAGGACTAATGCCATGCCAGGGATGTGCTTTGTATTTGCTGTTCATGATCAACCTCGTGCTTTTAACCCTGTTTGACATCATGAAGATAAATAGTTGCACCAATGACAGCAGCCGGCGCCACGACAATGTTCAATAACGGCAACGTCAATCCTGCCATGGTCAATCCGCCGAAGCTCAAGGCGCCCAAACGCATCTCTTTAGCCAGCTGTTTCTGCTCCGAAAACAGAACGCCTTCGTTTTCAAGCGGGTAAGCCATATATTCGAGCGCCATGGCCCAGGCGCCGAACAAGGCCCACAGAAAAGGCGCGATCACATTGAGGCCGGGAATAATAGACAACAGCAGTAACGGCAAAGCCCGCGCGACAAGATACCCGAATCGTTTGACTTCAGCAGCCATGACTTTAGTCAAAGGCTGTTCTGCGCCGGTGCCGTTTTTCCCGGTGACGATAGCCAAGGTTTTTGCCGCCAGCTTGCCGTAGAAAGGCGCCGCTATCAGATTCGCCAATATCGTGAAGGTAAAAAAACCAACGATAAAAAAGCTGATAAAAAACAGCGGCCACAAGATCCAGCTCAGCCACTGCAGCCAACCGGGAATAAACTGCTCGATCAGACTGTCGACGTAAAAATAGCCCAACGTCAACATCACGCTGTACAGCACCAGGTTGATCAGAACCGGAATGATCAGAAAGGCGCGCAATTGAGGACTGGCCAATAATCCCAATCCTCTGAAAAAATAGCCGACCGCCAATGCCGGGTTATTGCCTTTTTTATTGATCTGCATGTTTTAGACTCCCTACTCCATGTTCAGACGGATTCAAAACTACACCTTTCTCGGTCACGATCGCTGAAATCAATTCAGCAGGTGTCACATCAAATACTGGATTCCAGGCGCTGACCAGAGAATCCTCCTTGATGTAGCAAGATGCCAGCAATTCGTTTGGATTGCGCTGTTCGATCTCTATGCTGCTGCCGTCTTTGATGCTCCAGTCTATCGTCGAAGTCGGCGCCGCCACCATGAGTTTGACGCCATGCTGCCTGGCCAGCACAGCCAATGAATAGGTGCCGATTTTGTTGGCCGCATCGCCGTTGGCGGCGATACGATCAGCACCCACGACTATCCAGTCGATTGCGCCGGATTTCATGAGCCAGGCTGCCGCCGAATCAGCGATCAAAGTCGCCGGTATGCCATCCTGCGCCAGTTCCCAGACGGTCAGGCGCGCCCCTTGCAGCCAAGGCCGGGTCTCGCCGGCATAGACATTGACCGGCTGACGTCGATAGACGCTACGGATAACCCCAAGCGCTGTACCATAGCCGCCTGTCGCCAGCGCACCGGCATTGCAGTGCGTCATGATGCCTTTGGCGCCGGCCAGAATGTCAGCACCCAATTCGCCCATGGCGTGATTGGCGGCGATATCGTCGGCATGGATTTTCTCGGCACAGATCAGCGCAGTCGCTAAAGGATCCCCCTGCGCCTGATTCAATGCCGATTTCATCTGATCCAATGCCCAGAACAGATTGACGGCCGTCGGCCTGGAATGCGCCAGTCTGTCGATATCGGCCGTCACTTGTTGTCGCCATTGATCCGAGCCGGCCGAATAATGCCGCATGACAGACAGCACGACCCCGTAAGCCGCCGCAATGCCGATCGCCGGCGCACCGCGCACACGCATGGAAGCAATGGCTTCCGTCACGCCGGCGGCATCGCTGTATTCATCATAAACGATTGTTTCGGGGAGTTGTCGTTGATCCAATACTTTTAAAGCAGCGCCTGTCCATTGCAGGGCTTGTACAGCCAATTTACTCTGTCTTGTCATTATTTATCAAAAATTAAGTTAAAAAAGTTATAATTCCGCGTCTAAATAACAGGAATACCTATGATAGTCGATACAGTGATCCACGCGCGCTGGATTATACCCGTTGAACCGGAATCCGTAACTACGGCTCCCTCCGTATATGAATACCATGCCTTGGTTATCGATGGCGGCCGGATTATCGATCTGTTGCCGTCGGATATAGCCCGGCAAAAGTACCAAGGTACGACAACAGAAAACCTGGAAAGTCACGCCTTGCTGCCGGGTTTTGTCAACAGCCATACGCATGCGGCCATGACGTTGCTGCGCGGCATCGCCGACGACCTGCATCTGATGGATTGGCTGCAAAATCATATCTGGCCGCTGGAACAGAAATGGATGAGCGAAGCGTTTGTGCGCGACGGCACCGATCTGGCCATTGCCGAAATGATTCTGGGCGGCACGACCTGCTTCAATGACATGTATTTCTTTCCCGAGATCACAGCACAGCAGGCCCTGCATCATGGCATACGCGCCAGCGTCGGCCTGATCGTGATCGATTTTCCGTCAATCTGGGCCGAAAACAGCGAAGCCTACATCGAAAAAGGCCTGGCCCTGCACGATCAACTCAGCCATCATCCGCTGATCTCGACGCCGTTCGCCCCGCATGCGCCGTATACGGTCTCGGATGAGCCATTGAGCAAAGTCAGAACGTTTGCCGACGAGCTGGAACTGCCCGTGCACATGCATGTGCACGAAACCCTGCACGAAGTCGAACAGGCACAGCAGGCAACCGGACAGCGCCCGTTGCAACGATTGCATGAACTGGGCTTGCTCAGTCCGTCATTCATAGCCGTCCACATGACCCAGCTGACCGATGACGAAATCAATCTGGTTGCCGAAACCGGCGCGCATATCGTGCACTGTCCCGAATCGAACCTGAAGCTAGCCAGCGGCTTCAGCCCGGTCGCCAAATGCCTGGCGGCGGGCATCAACGTCGCCTTGGGCACCGATGGCGCGGCCAGCAACAACGATCTCGACATGCTCGGCGAGATGCGCACCGCCGCATTGCTCGGCAAGGCCGTTGCCGGTGACGCCAGCGCCATCCCTGCCATGACAGCCCTGCGCATGGCCACCATCAACGGTGCCAAAGCGCTGGGCCTGAATCAGGAAATTGGCTCGCTCAGTATCGGCAAATCCGCCGATGTCATTGCCATCGATCTGTCGCAACTGGAAACCCAGCCCCTGTATTGTCCGGTTTCACAGATCGTCTATGCCGCCAGCCGCCAGCAAGTTACCGACGTCTGGGTAGCGGGCAAACGCCTGTTGAAACAGCGCAATCTGACCACGATCGATATGACGGATTTAAAACAGAAGCTCGACGAATGGCGGCAACGCCTGTCGGCATGAGCAACCAGTAATGACGAATAACCTACTAATATAGTACACTAATAGCCATCCAACATACGGTTCATAAGATGACAGCATCAGACAACGTACATCTGCACGAAATCAACAAATTCGGCTCAATGGCCGAACGCTGGTGGGACCCGCAAGGCGAATTCAAAACCCTGCACGACATTAATCCGCTGCGCCTCCAGTTCATCCAGCAGTATGCGGAAATCGCCGGCAAGCGCATCGTTGACGTCGGCTGCGGCGGCGGCATTTTAACCGAAGGGCTCGCCAGACTTGGCGCCGATGCGCTGGGCATTGACCTCAGCGAAGAACTGATCGATATCGCCGATCTGCATGGGCTGGAATCCGGCGTCAACACGCACTATCAGAAGATCAGCGCCGAAGCGCTGGCGGAGCAGCAGCCTGAAAGCTTCGACCATGTCACCTGCATGGAGATGCTCGAACATGTGCCGGACCCCGGCTCTATCATCAGCGCCTGCGCCCGGCTCGTCAAGCCCGGCGGCATGGTATTCTTCTCGACCCTGAACCGGCAGCCGAAAGCCTATCTGCTGGCCATTGTCGCGGCAGAACACGTGCTCAGAATGCTGCCTAAAGGCACGCATGATTTCAAAACCTTCATCAAGCCGTCGGAATTGAGCCAGTCCGCCCGCAGCGCAGGCCTTGAACTGCAAGGCATGGTGGGCATCGAATACAACCCGTTCACCAAGCGTTTCAGCCTTGGCAAGGACATCGATGTCAACTACCTCGCCGCATTCAAACGGCCCGAGTAGACGCCCCATGCCGACCGACTTCAAATTAGCCTGCGTTTTATTCGACCTGGACGGCACACTGGTCGATACCGCGCCCGATCTGATCGCCAGCCTGAACAAAGCTTTGGCCGAGCATGGCTTTTCAACCGTCGCGCCCGAAGCTATCCGCCCTTTTATCTCCTATGGCGGCGCCGCCATGGTTAGGGAGAGCATGGGCGCCGATGCCGACCAGGAAATTCAGGCCGCTGTCTTGAAGACCATGCTCGATTGTTACCAGAACAACATTGCCGAACACACGGCATTTTTCTCGGGCATGGCCGAAACACTGAGCATCATAGAGGCGCTGGGATTGAAATGGGGCGTCGTGACCAATAAACGCAAGCGTTTTACCGACCCGCTGATGGAAGCGCTAAAACTGACAGCGAGGGCCGCCTGCATCGTCAGCGGCGATACTACGGCCAACAGCAAGCCGCACCCTGAACCGATGCTGGAAGCCTGCAGGCAGGCCGGCGTTCAGCCCCAGGAATGCGTTTTTATCGGCGATGCCGTTCATGACATTACGGCCGGAAAAAATGCCCGGATGAAAACCCTGGCCGCACTGTACGGTTACCTGAAACCGGGCGACATGCCGGAAACCTGGGGCGCCGATGCGCTGATAGAGTCGCCCGAACAAATTCCAACCTGGATAGAGTCATTCACATGCCGCTAACTCATCATGTCATTCTCATCACCGGGGCAGGCGGAGGCCTGGGAAGCACGGCGGCGCTGGCCTTGGCCAAACAGGGTGCGCATATTATCCTGCTCGATAAAAGCATCCCCAAACTGGAAAAAACTTACGACGCCATCGTGGCCGCCAACGCGCCGGAACCTATTATTTATCCTTTCGATCTGGCGGGCGCCAATGAAATGGACTATCAGGAACTGGCCGACAGAATCGACGAAAAATACGGCTCCCTGCAGGGCGTTCTGCATTCGGCCGTGGAATTCACCGCATTCTCGCCTATTTCAGTCACCAAGACCAAGGACTGGGGGCATACGCTGAACGTCAATCTGAATGCGCCTTTTCTGCTGAGTCGCGTGTTGCTGCCGGTGCTGAATAAAAGCGCGCATGCATCGATCGTCTTCACCTCCGACTCATCCGCCAGAAACGCGCCGGCCTTTTCGAGCGCTTACGGCGTATCGAAAATAGCAATGGAAGGCTTGGCCAATATCCTGGCCGAAGAACTTGAAGCCTTCAACAAAATACGCGTCAATACCTTAGTGCCCGGCCCTGTTGACTCGCCGCTAAGAAAGCGCGCTTATCCGGCGGAAGACAAACACAAGCTGCCCGCCATGGAATCCCTGGCCCCCGTCTATGTCTATTTATTTGGCGCCGAAAGCATTGGCATCACCGGCCAGATTATAGACGCCCGAACCTTTAATCTATAACTGAACTATTATGGCAGAAAGAGAAACCGTTGTTTTAACCCGCGATGTCAATGTTGTCACTATACCGGACGGCAATACCGGAACTTTGAGCAAAGGCCACCAGGTTACTATTCACCAGTCTCTCGGTAACAACTACACCGTCGTAACCGAACACGGCCACATGGTTCGCATTGCCGGCGTCGATGCCGACGCGCTGGGCAAGGATGAGCATCAACTGCACACCCTGGTCAAGGATACCAGCCCGGAAGCGGTTGAAAAAAACTGCTGGGAAGTCATGAAAACGGTTTACGACCCGGAAATCCCGGTCAACATCGTCGACCTGGGCCTGGTTTACTCCTGCCAGGTCACGCCGACTGGTGAAGGACTGAACGACGTGCATGTCATGATGACTTTGACGGCGCCCGGCTGCGGCATGGGGCCTGTCATCCAGAGCGATGTGGAAAAATGCATCCGCGCGCTGCCCGGCGTCGCCAGCGTCAATGTCGAAATCGTGCTCGATCCGCCCTGGTCGCGTGAAATGATGTCGGAAGTCGCTCAGTTGCAGCTAGGCCTGTATTAGGCAAGCCCGAACAGGCTCGACACTAACGTACGCGAGCTTGCACAACCAGGGCCTGGACCTGATATTTCCCGGCGGCTGCATGATGGATGCTATATTCCGGCCGCCGCCATCCCCCACCCTTCTTCAGGACTATTAACCGGGAAACGGTTTTCATCCCGGCTACATTGCCGCCGAGGCATTGCACTCGGAATGTTGTTTTTTCCGGCAACTCTCCCTATTCATCAATGTTGTCCTCTGACCCTATTCAATCAGATTATCAGCATTTACTGACATTATTATAATTTTTGCATGATTGTATAAAACTATCGGGTACTGTAAAAATTACTGTTACCATCCATTTATACACATGAACCATGACACTTTTCCCTTGGGACCCGAAATTCACTACCGGTATTGATAAGATTGATACACAGCATAAGCGGCTGTTCAATCTAATCAATCGGCTGAATGAGGTCATTGCCATGGGAGAAGCGCAGCAGGTCCTGATCAGAACATTAGATAAACTGGTCGCCTATATCTATTATCATTTCGATGCCGAAGAAAATTTCATGCGCCAGAATGACTATCCTGAACCGCTCTTCCTGGAGCATCGGGTAAAACATCAGGAATTTGTTAAAAAAATTGCCAAGGAACAGCTCCGGTGTGCGATCAACCCGAAAAGAATCTCGCTGGAACTGCTCAATTTTTTTATGGATTGGCTCACCGACCATATACTCAATGTCGATAAACAGATGGCATTAACAATGCTTGAAGTCGAGCAAGCTGTCGGCGAAACCAGCGCATGCTATTTCATCAAGGACGATTCCTGCACTGCGCCACAGGACAGCGAAAGCCAATTCACAACGTTTGTCGATCATCTGCCCGTCTTTATCTGGCTCAAGGACGAATGCAACCGGCTTGTTTATTGTAATAAACACTGGCAGCAAGTCACTGGTTTAACGGCCAGCGACTATTCAACCGACGTATGGCTGAATTACATTCACCCGGATGACCGCAATCGATTACTGGCCGAATATGCCCGAGCTTTTAAAGAACGCTCAATAGTGCAGATTGAATACCGGTTGATTGCCCGTGATGAGACCTGCCTTCATGTTTTAGAAACCGCGGCTCCCAGAATGTTTGAAAATAACGAGTTTGCCGGCTTTATCGGCTGGGGCATGAATATTTCCAGGCAAAAACAGATTGAAGCGGCACTGGCTTTATCTGTGGCTCAACTTGAAGAAACTTTAAGAAAACGAACACAGGAATTGCAGCAAATCCACGAAAAGTTTAATCGAAAAAAGGAAGCGCAACGGGTTTTACACCAAAAATTGAAAGAAACCCAAGGTCGCCTGATCCAGCCCGGAAAGATGCCGCGGCAGGACCGCTGACTGCAGGCATTACTCATATTATCCAGGGTTATTAAGGTAAATTGGCTCGAGTCCACAGTATGGGCAAAAGGATATAGTGATGATTGCCCGCAAATACCATTAAAAACAGTCATTCTGATGGAAAAATTATGGACGCAGACAAAGCGCACTTCTGCCATAATCAGCAAATAACTAATGTTACGCAAAGGCGGCGTCATCCCGTTTGCCGCGTCGAGCACCGCAGCTTCTAGCGACGGCAGGCTGGGATGATAAACCCAGCATTTGGCGTCTCCCCATCTTCGTAGGGTACGCATCGCGTACCTGTTGAGGGCTTTTCGGCACGCCGCAAGTCCGGAAAGGTACGCGATGCGTACCCTACCGTGGATTTTGTCTTGATTTTGGCAGGGCAGCAGGGTAGGCCTGGCTGTTAAATCTAGCGTTTCGGCCGCCCTGCACAGGCTGTTAAAAAAAGAAACTCGCCTTCGGGTGCGATGAACCCGATTAACATAACCGTCGCGCTAGCGATACTTTATTAAATCTCAACTAACTGCGTAACATCAGTAAATAACCGCCAGCTTCGTTTCCGCGCAGACAAACGAAGGAATGACTAGACAAGCAATTCGAAACTAAATAATTGCAGAGAAGTGGTGATCAATTATGACAACGAGAGAACAAGACCAAAAATTCATGGACATGGCTTTTGAGCAAGCGCAAAAAAGCTACGACGAAGGTGGTTTGCCTATCGGCGCGGCAATGGTTGAAAACGGCAAGGTTTTAGCCGTAGGCCACAACAAACGCGTCCAGGAAGGCGACCCGATCGCGCATGGCGAGATGGACTGTCTGCGTCAGGCCGGGCGGCGCAGCAGCTACAAGGCCGTTACTCTGTACACAACGCTCAGCCCCTGCATGATGTGCGCCGGCACCATTGTTCAGTTCGGCATTAAACGCGTTGTCGTTGGCGAAAACAAAAATTTTCCCGGCAACATTGAGTTTTTAAAAAGCCATGGCGTCGAAGTAATCTTGCTTGACGATGAACGGTGCATCGAACTGATGGCCCGTTTAATCCGGGAAAAGCCGCAACTTTGGAATGAAGATATTGCTGTGGAATAAGCCCCTGCTTTAAACGCTCAAAAGCTATTCCTGATGTCAAAATCAGCCCGAAAAATGCCGCTCCGCTGATCAGCTGTCAGGCGATCCTGATAGCTGATCAGCGGATGTAATTGGCGTTAATGCCGTCTTGGCTTATAGACTTTCGTTGCGGGTTCGGCTGTAGCCGCCCTCTCCTCTTTAGCCATGCCGGCGAATTCAAACAGCAGATCCAGTTCTTTATCGGTCAGTTCATAAAAAGCCTGCGTTTTCAAACGCTCCGGCAGCACCACAGGCCCGTAACGCAGACGAATCAGCCGGCTGACAGTGACCTCCTGAGATTCCCACAAGCGCCTGACCAACCTGTTGCGGCCCTCGGTCACAATGACGTGATACCATTTATTGGCCCCTTCGCCGCCGGCAAAATGGATCTCGTCAAATTTGGCTTTGCCGTCATCCAGTTCCACGCCCTGCTTGAGTCTTTCCATTGTCGCGTCCGATACTTCGCCCAGAATGCGCACGGCATATTCGCGTTCCACAGAAGTGGATGGGTGCATCAAGCGATTGGCCAGCTCGCCGTTATTGGTCACCAGCAATAATCCCGAGGTGTTGATATCGAGACGACCTACCGCAATCCAGCGGCCCACCGCCAGTTCCGGCAACTGCGAGAATATGACCGGGCGACCTTCCGGATCGCGGCGCGTAACGACTTCACCGGTCGGCTTGTGGTACAGCAGCACGCGCGTAGGCTGCTTGCCGAATTTTTCCCAGTGCACGACCCGGCCGTTGATCTGCAAAAAGTCCCCTGGCTTTAAACGGGTGCCCGGGGTGACATCCACACCGTTCAGCTTGACCCGCCCTTCTTCTATCCAGCGCTCGATTTCCCTACGGGAACCGACGCCGCCGCGCGCCAGTACTTTTTGGATGCGTTCGCCTTCTGCCGGCTGATTCGCATCGGTCTTTTGGGGCGGCTTGGCCGGCTTGGTTTTGCTGAATGGTTTCCGTGCATCTGAACCGTCGCGCCGCGGCGCTTTTTTATAATGTTCGCCCGTCGCCGGTTTAGCGCGATCGGTTTTTTTCGATGCCTTGCTGTTATTCGGCTGTTTCTGCGAACTGTTCGCTGGTTTCTTGCTCTTCACTCTTTACCTGCATGGGTTGTTGCCCGTTGTCCACCGACAAATCAAGATTTTGAATCTCCTGTAAAGTCGGCAGTTCTTCCAACGCGGCAATATTGAAATAATCCAGAAATTGTTTGGTCGTGCCGTAAACCGCGGGCCGCCCTGGCGCTTCCTTATACGCCACTATGCGCACCCACTCGCGCTCGAGGAGCGTTTGCATGATGCTGCTGCTGACGCTGACGCCGCGAATATCTTCGATATCGCCGCGCGTCACCGGTTGACGGTAGGCGATGATAGCCAGCGTTTCCAGCAAGGCGCGCGAGTATTTGGGCGGTTTTTCCTCAAAAAGCCGCGCCACCCAGCGCGACAGTTCCTGCTTGACCTGAAACCGATAGCCGCTGGCCACTTTTTTCAGTTCGACAGGCCTGAACCGGTATTCTTCGACAATGGCGTCGATGGCCGCCTGAATTTCCGGCAATTCCGGCTGTTCGATCTCGGGAAAGACCTGTTGCACCTGTTTTGCAGTCATCGGTCTGCTGGCAGCGAATAAAATGGCTTCGACTATGCGTTTGATTTCCATGTTGAATTCCGGCTGCTCACTGACGGGTAGCGGTTCGGGTAATTGTATGGGTTGACATTGTCGGCGTCGATTCTTGTGGCTGACGTAGGCTCTAAGTCTGTCTAGATCGACAGGCGGTCCTTCAACAGGCTCGGGAATAATCGAGGTATCTGAATCAGTCGCAAGATTGGGTACCGGTTTGGCTTTTCTGGGCTTTCGCTCTCTCTTTGGCTCAGGCGGCGCTGCCGGCTCTTCTGACTCGAAGCCCGGCAATGGCGTCTGATTCGATGATGTCGATGAGTCGCTCTTTGCTGAGTTCGAGGATGGCCAGAAACGAGACAACGACCCCTTGTCGTCCTTCTTTTCGGATAAATAATTGCGAGAAAAGGAGACTATCTTCTCCTTTAAGTTTTTCCAAAATGGTTGCCATTCGTTCACGGACTGATAACGGTTCTTTGATAATTTGATGGTGACTAAGCTGTTCTACGCGTTTCAGTACATCCTGAAACGCCAGCAACAGTTCTCTTAACTGAACATCAGGTAATATTTTTTCGACGTTAAGCGTGGAAACATCAACTGGCGTTTCAAACAGATCACGCTCAATCCTGGGCATCAGATCGATTTCCTCGGCCGCATTCTTGATCGCTTCGTATTCCTGCAATCTACGAATCAGCGTGGCTCTGGGATCTTCTTCCTCGTCTTCCGTCTCCGGCGGCCGGGGCAGCAGCATTCTGGACTTGATCTCCGCCAGCAGCGCGGCCATGACCAGATATTCGGCCGCCAGTTCCAGATTCAGCAGTTCCATCATCTGTATGTAAGCGACATACTGATGCGTAATCTGGGCGATCGGTATGTTGAGAATATCGAGATTCTGCCTTCTGATCAGGTACAATAACAAATCCAGCGGCCCCTCAAAGGCCTCCAGAAACACTTCCAGCGCATCGGGCGGAATGTAGAGGTCTTCCGGCAACTCATTGAACGGCGCGCCATGAACTATAGCGATGGCTTGCGGCTCCTCCAGAACCTCGGCTGTATTTTGATTCATCTCAAAAAACTACAGTCCGGCAATCGAAAAAAACAGCTGCTGAACAATATACATCGGATAAGCCAGAATCGCGCCCAAAGCGCCTGTTGCCAACAACAGCAACAGGATATAAAAACCGTAAGGCTCCAGCTGGTTGTATTTCCAGGCCAGTCGGGAAGGCAGAATGCCGGTCAGAATACGGCTGCCGTCCAGCGGCGGAATCGGCAGCAGGTTGATCAGCGCCAGCACCAGATTAATGGAAATGCCGGCAATGCCCGTATAAATCAGCGGCAATGATAAGACTTCCATGTTCAGCGCGACGCCTATGCGCGCGCATAAGGCCCAGCTGATCGCCATCAGCAGATTGGAAACAGGCCCCGCCAGCGCGACGATCGCCATATCGCGGCGCGGATTCTTGAAGTAGCGCGGATCGACCGGCACCGGCTTGGCCCAGCCGAAAATAAAGCCGGTCCCCGTTATCAATAATATGCCCGGCAAAATAATAGTGCCGACCAGATCAATATGCTTGATCGGATTCAAGGTCAGCCGGCCCAGCATGGAGGCCGTATTGTCGCCGTATTTTTTCGCGACCCAGCCGTGAGCGACTTCATGCACGGTAATCGCGAAAACCACCGGCAATATCCAAACCACTATACGCTGCAGCAGCGTCAATTCATTCATCATAATTTGCTTTCCTGTATCAATCGAGCATGGGGGCAAGTCCCTTGCCCTGTCTGACAATTTCGCAGCCATTGCCGGAACATTCGATCATGGTCGTCTGCTCGGAGGCAATGATGCCGGCGTCGACGACCAGATCCAGCTCATGTTCAAGCCTGTTTCTGATCTCGTAAGGATCGGTGAGCGCCTCGCTGTCGCCCGGCAATATCAGCGTGGAACTCAGCAAAGGCTCGCCCAGTTCCTGGACCAGCAATTGTGTGACAGGGTGATCGGGAATGCGTATGCCGATCGTTTTTTTCCTGGGATGCTGGAGCCTGCGCGGGACTTCGTGCGTAGCGCCGAGAATGAACGTAAACGGACCCGGCGTTAAAGCCCTGATCAACCGGAAGGCGTCATTGCCCATCTTGGTGAAATTCGATACCTGCGCCAGATCCTTGCAGACCAGCGTGAGATTATGCTTCTCGTCCAGCTGCCTGATGCGGCGCACCCTGTCCAGCGCCTGTTTATCGTCGATATGGCAGGCAATCGCATAGGATGAATCCGTCGGGTAGGCGATGACGCCGCCTTTACGAATGATGTCCACAGCGCGGTGTATCAAACGCAGTTGCGGATTCTCGGGATGAATTTCGAAATATTGAGCCATTGCCTGACGCGGTAGGTTGCAAACGATGAGCTATTATAGCCTATTATCGCTCCGATTCTTTCTTTGCGACTTTGTCGCGCAGATAAACCGGCATGGCCTGTTCGACATCGACCGCCAGCCCCTGTTCGAAACCGTATGCGCCCAAACGCGCAACGGCGCCGGCACGCGGCAATAAACCGGTCTCGCAGCGTTCGACGACCCCTGCCAGCCGAGCCATCAATAGGTCCTGATAGACGCCCCAGCCGGAACCGACGCCAACGCCGGCCAGCGCCGGAAATTCGACCTGTTCGGCTGGTGTCACGGCTTCCTGGCCCAGCAGTTCGGCATAGCCCCGCTCATCGCGCCGGTAAACGCCCCAGAAAATCTCGCCCATGCGCGCATCCATAGCCGTGAAGGAGATATCGTCATTGTGGTGGTCGAAAAAATCCTGCGCGATGGCCGCCAGCGTGGACACGGGCACGACCGGCAAATCGGCGCCGAAGGCGATGCCCTGGATGATGCCCGTGGCGATACGCACGCCGGTAAAACTGCCGGGCCCGCGGCTGAGCGCCAAGGCGTCGAGCTGCTGCGGCCTCAGGCCGGCTTCGGCCATCAAACCATCGATCATCGGCAATATCAGCCGGGTATGTTTTTGGGGCGATATTTCAAACCGCTCGGCCACGGCCCCGTCTATGAACAGCGCCGCCGAACAGGCTTCGGTGGATGTTTCTACCGCTAGTAATTTCATTGTTCAGTCTCTTGTTGAAAGAATGCCCGCACGTCCTCGATATCGCGCGTACGCTTCATGGGCGGCACGCTGTCCAGAAAAATCTGGCCGTAGGACCGCTTCAACAGGCGCGGATCGCAGACCATCAGCACGCCCCTGTCCTTGACGTCGCGGATCAGCCGGCCGATGCCCTGTCTCAGCGCAATCACGGCGGCAGGCAGCTGGTGTTCAAAAAACGGATTGCGGCCCTGCCGTTCCATGGCGTTCAGGCGCGCTTTCAGCACCGGATCGCCGGGCGATGAGAACGGCAGCTTGTCGATGATCACGCAGGATAAGGCTTCGCCGCGCACATCGACGCCTTCCCAGAAGCTCGAGGTACCCAGCAGAACAGCGTTGCCGGCCTCTTTGAACTGTTCCAGCAGCAGCCCTTTGGGGCGGCTGCCCTGCACCAGCAACGGGTAATCCAGTTTGTCCTTTAGCAGCATTTCGGCCTGTTTCAGCGCGCGGTGACTGGTAAACAGGAAAAATGCCCGCCCTTTGCTCGCCTGCAGGACCGGCAAGGCGAAATTCATGATGAGCGGGATAAAATCGGGATCATTCGGCTGCGGTAAGCCCTTGGGGTGATAAAACAGCGACTGGTTGGCATAATCGAACGGGCTGCCCCAACTGGCGCTGGCCGCATTGGTCAAGCCCAGGTTATTCGAGAAATGATCGAACTTGTTCGCCACGCTCAGCGTCGCCGAGGTAAAGATCCAGACAGCTTGATGCCGCTGCATGAACGAACGGAACTCGGCCGCGATATCGAGCGGCGTCCGGCTCAGGGTAAAGCTTTTTTTGTGGATCTCGTACCAGCGTATCCATTTGCCGCTGTCGTCTTCGATAATAATCTTCAATTGCTGAAGCAGATCTTCGGCGCGCTTGAAGCACGATTCAAGCCCCTTGGTCTTGACCGAGGCCAGCTCAAGCTGGTCGTTCAGGCGCTGCAACTGCTCCTTCACGGCGTTCAAACCGGCGGTTATTTTGGGATTGTTCTCAATCTCGTACCATTCGCCGCGCTTCAGCTCGATCCCGAAGGCCAGGCGCAAATCCTTGACTTCATGGTCCAGATCTTCGCAGGCCGTGCGCAAGGCCGGTATGTCGGTCGCATCCTTGAAGTACTCGACCAATGCATCGCTGGCCAGATCGCTGAGCTGCCTGCCCCCTATATTGATGCCAAGAAAGTTTGAAGCGGTATCGGCCAATTGATGCGCCTCATCGATGATCACGACATCGGCATCCGGCAGCAGCTCGCCGAAACCGCTGTCGCGTATCGACCAGTCGGCGCAGAGCAAGTGATGGTTAATGACCAGAATTTCGGCTTCCAGCGCCTTCTTGCGGGCCTTGACCATAAAACACTCGGCATAATCGGGACAATCCTGCCCCAGGCAATTTTCTACCGACGAAGTAGCCTGATACCAGATGGGATCGGCCTCGGCAACCTCCGACATTTCCGAGACATCGCCGATTTTGGTGCGCTGCGCCCAGGACTTGATCTTTGCCAGCGCCGCCGCGTCGTCCTTGCTGAAACCCAGGGTCGACTCAAACGCGTTCTTCAGCCGATAGCTGCATAAGTAATTGCTGCGGCCTTTCAACAGCGCAGCCATGAAAGGCTTTTTGACGGCCCTGCGGATAACCGGCAAATCCTTATTGAACAGTTGATCCTGGAGGTTCTTGGTGCCGGTTGAAATAATCACTTTCTTGCCCGATAAAATAGCCGGCACCAGATAGGCAAAAGTCTTGCCCGTACCGGTCCCTGCTTCCGCTATCAAATTCCGGCTTTCTTCGACGGCACGCACGATCGCGTCGGCCATCTCAATCTGGGCCGTTCTGGGCTGATAACCTGAAATTATCTTCGATAATGCGCCATCATTGCCGAAGAATGATTCTAATTCTGTCACTTGAGAAATAATAATGCCCGCACGGGCGAACGCGGATGAACCTGTATAAAAGGGAAAATGTACGAAACAGCCTGATTCGCTTGCAGATTATACCGCGATAAATAAAATGCCGGTCGTCTGTTTAATCTAAATCCTGCAATTTTAGGGAATCTTATTGGCGCATGATTTATCAACTTCAAGCAATGCTTGTCTTATTTTTCCGGATTCAGGCGGCGATGCTCATTTAGATAATCCCGCCGGTGCATGGGGCCTATCAGTATCAAGCCAGCTAAAAAGCCGCCGGCATGCGCCCAGAATGCGACATTGGCTGGCCCTTCCGCACCGAATAGACTGCTGAGCAACTGAATGAAAAACCAGAGCCCAAGCATATACACAGCCGGAATTACCGCCGTTGTGAGAAAAAAGCCGATCGGGATCAAGGTATAAATAGACGCTCTGGGATACAGCCTGGCGTAGGCACCCATCACCCCGCCAATGGCACCGGACGCACCAACCATCGGCGTGATCGCTGCCGGATCGGCTGCGATTTGCGCCACAGCCGCCGCTATGGTGCAGGCCAAATAAAAGACTATAAAACGGACTCCTCCCATTGAATCCTCGACATTATCGCCGAAAATCCACAGGAACCAGAGATTGCTGATGATATGAAACCAACTACCATGCAGAAAGGCATGCGTGATCAAGGTTGTGAGGCTGCCTTTACCGTCAAGGACGCAACCCACATCTTCAACCAGCGGAACAACAGTGCCAGGCGGCACAGTACCAAGCAGATCGCCAGGAATCAGGCTGTAAAGGCAAAATGACTTGATCAGGGGCATAACGCTTCCGCCGCCCTGAATAAAAAGCCATACCGCAATATTAAGCCCTATAATGATGACGGTTGCTACTGGCGGACGTACCCTCGGATTTTCATCTCTGATTGGAAACATAACCTTTTCCTTAACGATTAGCTGTTTATAACCTAATTGTGCGGTAAATAGATAGGCGTGTCACTACCTAAAAATTTGGTAAAGCGTTACCCACCGTAAATAACGGTTTCAACCCGCATCAGCACGAATGCACATTTAGATTCGCATACTGGATTCAAAGCTGCCCCGGCTTATAAGGCGAAATGATAGCGTCTTTTATTGGAGGTATCGATCTTATATAGCGCTTTTCTGGCTGCCAATAACAATTCATCGAGCGTCTTGCCGTTTTTGGGATAAATCGATATGCCGATACGGCTTGATAATGAAAGATTCCGGTGTTCGGTTTGTATAGCTTCTTCAATGCTTTTAAGCAGCCTTTCAGATAATAGGCAAAGCTCTTCCTCCGATTGAAAAAACGGCACGAACAAATACACTTCACTGCTATCCAGCTTTACTGCAAACTCGTCTTTTCTGCTCAAGCTTATGATTCTGTTACAGATACCATTCAACAGAGATTCGCACTCCTGACGCCCCAGCGCGTGATCCATGCTTATGCAATCACCCACGAACACATCAAGAAAGGCGATGCGCATACCATATCTATCGGCTTTCGTTTTAAAGAAAGAGAATATCCTTTCCAGCTCTGCCCTGTTGATTAATGCAGGCGGTGCCGACGGGTCATCCTGAGCCGTCTTTATGGCTTGCTGTTCATCTTTGGCATTGTCAATTTTTTGCTTTTCCACGGCATCAAGTTGAGCTTTTTCAACATCTGTTTCCCTATTTTTGCCGAATAACCAGCCCCAGGCCTTGCCGATGTCATCAAACCCTCGATGTGATGTCTTTTTTTCCATAACTCTCCTTATTCTTCTAAAAAAACCGCTCTCGGTGCGACCGCATCAGCCTCTCTGCCAATACCGGCAGACAGAAGCCGCCTCAATCAAAAAAACGTCATTCAGACGCGCCTATTCCTGCTAAGCATCCATTATAGTAGAAACAAATCCGGCCATTATCTATCCGTATCATCATCTAAGTGATCCTACGAATACTTTTAATACATTCGATTCGCTATAAATAGCCATAATCCTGTTCAGGTTTTTGCTCACTCGCTAGCTCATGTTGAATAGACTTGATTATTAACGATGCGGATTGAGATAAGCCTGCGGCAATTTAAACCTGCCGGCGGTTAACCGCCGCCGGAAAGATATCAGCAAACATTAACATGCGCCTACGGAACTTACCGATATGACAAAAATCATTGGCGAAAAACCCAAATCGTCTATTGGCTCCACCAAATATAAGCGCGTTTCATCCTGATATTTAGTCATGCTATTGAAGCATCTCGATCATTATACTTAAGGCATAGAACAAATGGCTGATCGCATTAATAGACCACAAGTCGGAGCGCCTGATCCAGAATTAAACACCTCGCCGATCCTTGAAGAGTATCCGTTGGAAGCCCAGGATTTCAAACTTCAGCAACCCGGCGCCAAGAGCTGCCTGTTCAATAATAGGCGATATGATCATGACGCCTATGTCTGCAGCGGCGACAATTTATTGCATTGCGATTACGGCGTCTGGATAAAAGCCGGCTCCTGTGATCCCGACAACATTTAAACAACCCAAACCATGCCGTTATTGATCAATGAATTTCAATACCGGGCATATCATCACCTCTAAAGGTTTCTAATCATGCATAAATTATCTGAATTCCAGGTCAACAATTTCAAAAGGCAGTTAAAAAGCCGCTATATGGAGCTGCGCAATGAAATACGCGAAGAACTGCTGTCTTATGACAATCAACAATACAGGGAGCTGGCCGGGGCGGTTCATGACTCAGGGGATGAATCGGTAGCGGACCTTCTTGTTGATATCAACCTCGCCAGCATAGACCGGCACGTGCATGAAATAAACGATATCGACGCCGCACTGATGCGCATCGCCGAGGGCCACTACGGCATCTGTATCGAGTGCGATTCGCCCATAGCGTTCAAGCGTCTGCTGGTCTACCCCGCCGCAAAACGCTGCATCGTCTGCCAGACGCTTTATGAAAGAACCTATGCCGCCAGAATAACGCCTGACCTGGAAGTCAACCTGTAAAACACGCCTCTATAGCGCAGGGATTGTTTGAGTCCGATTTATGATTCATTGATCCGCAATCCTTGCCGCACCGGGCAGCCGGTTATCCTCGATTATCTTATCAATCAGGGCATCGGCTCCTTCGAGCTGGGCATCATAAACATCGGTCATATACGTTCCCGGCGGCGTCGTAGTCAAAGGCTCCAGCACCGAGCGCCCCGGCTTTCGGGTATCGATGCGCGCGATTGCCGAAAGCCCGGGACGCAACGGATGCGCGCGCAGTTCCTCCGGATTCAGGCTGATCCTCACGGGCACGCGCTCGCTGATATGGATATAGTTGCCGGTGGCGTTTTCCGGCGGCAGCAGGCCGAATACGCTGCCGGTGCCTGCGCCCAGGCCGAGCACCTCGCCGTGATAGACCACATCCGTCCCGTACAGATCGACGGTGATTTCGACCGGCTGTCCCGGCTGCACGAAAGTCAATTCGCTTTCCAGAAAATTGGCCTCTATCCATAAATAATCCAACGGCACGATAGCCAGCAACGGCGTGTCCGGCCGCACCTGTTCACCGGGCTGAATGCTGCGTTTGGCGACGAATCCCGACACCGGCGCCACGATGTCCTGCCTGACCCGGTCCAGATAGGCCCGTTTAAGGGCTGCGGCGGCCTGCTGGACCTTGGGATTGTCGGCCAGCCCGGTGCCGTGCACCAGGGCTTCGGCTCCGCTCAGTTCGGCGCGGATCTGCCTGATGGCGGCTTCGAGTTCGAGAACGGCGAACTGCGTATCCTCGATCTGCTGCGCCGAAACGGCGCCGTCTTCGGCCACGCTACGGTAGCGCGCGAGGTCGCGGCGGCTTCGATTGAGCGCGGCTTCCTTTTCGGCAAGCCGCTGGCGCAGCGTCTCAACCTTGCTGAACAGGATTTCAACCTGACGCACGGCCTCGGCCAGATCGGCCTGCGCCCGCTCCAGTGCAACCTGGGCATCCAGGCCATCGAGACGCATCAACACATCGCCCTCGTGCACGTATTGCGTATTGTCGACGCGCACATCCACGATCGTGCCGCTGGTCTGCGCCTTCAACGAGGCCAGATTGCCGGTAACGTAGGCATCATTGGTAACCACGAAATGCCGGTTATGGAACTGCCAGTAGCTCAAATACACAAGCCCGGCCAGGCCGGCTACCGAGGCGACCAGAGCCAGACGGCGCGCCCGCAGATCCCGCCACCGTCGCCGGCGTTTGGCCGCCACTCTCGGCGTCATTTTAAGCGGACTGATTTTGCTGTCTTGCGTTTTATTCATACTGTGTTGCCTTGCTTTCGTAACCGCCGCCCAGAGCTTCGATCAGCCTGACCGCAGCCTGAAGATGTCCGGCTTGTAACTCGCTGAGCTTCAGTTGCTGTTCGATCATCTGCATATTAGCCTCGATCTCGCTGTCGCGCGTATTGAGGCCGGCCCGAAAACGTTTTTCGTTCAGCGCGGCTTCCGCCTCGGCGGCGTGCAGCGCCCGCTCCTGGGCCTCGTCATGTTCCCGGCTTTTGCGCCAGTGCGCCAACGCATCGGCCACTTGCTGCACCGCGTTCAGCAAGGCTTCGTTATAACTTTCCACGGCGGCATCGTAACCGGCCTGCTCGTTCTTCAGAGAAGCTTCCAGGCGCCCGCCTTCAAAGATCGGCAACGTCACGGTCGGCCCGATCGAATAAGCCACGCTGGCGCCGTTGGAAAGGAACAGATCCTTCAGATTCAAGCTGTGCAAGCCTGCGAATCCCACCAGGTTGACGTCGGGGTAAAATTCGGTTTCGGCGACTTTCACCAGCTTGGCGGCTGCCTTGACCCGCCAAAGCGCCGCGGCGACGTCCGGCCGGTGAGCCAACAGGCCTATCGACAATGACTCGGGCAACGGGAACGGTCCGTGAAAGGCACTCTCTGGGGTCGTGATGGCTTTGCCCCAATCCGGCCCCTGCCCCGACAGCGCGGCCAACCGGTTGCGCAGCACCCGGGCTTCTGCGCGCAAGCTGGCTTCCCGCTGATGCGCTGCCGCCAGCTTCTGTTCGGCGGCGTGGACGGGGTCCTGCTTGTCAATGCCCTTATCCCGGCGCAGCCTGGCAAGGCGCAGCATTTCTTCGGCATCGGCAATCAATGCCTGAGCCAACTTGATCTCTTCCTCGGCAGAGCATAAGCGGAAATAGCTGCGTGCGATGGAGGTGCTCAAAATCAGTTTCGCCACGGCCAGTTCCGATGCCTGCGCCTGCTCTCTGCCCAGCGCCGCTTCCAGAGCCGCCCTGTCCTTGCCCCAAAGATCGAGGTGATAACGAAACACCAGCGGGTCAATGTAAGCTCCAAAGGCGGTTGTCCCCCCGGTGGGGCCATAGAAGTCGGTCTCGGAGAAATGGCGCAGATGAACGTCGACGCTGGCTCCCACGCTGGGCAGCATCTCGGCAGCCTGATAATCGGCCACGGCCTGCGCCTGGCCCAGTCTGGCCCGGACAATCCGCAGTGCCGGGCTTCCGCTCAACGCCGTTTCCACTAGCCGCTCCAGTTCCGGATTGTGGAAGTCGCGCCACCATTGAGCTCTCGGCCATTCCCTGACGCGCTTTTCGACGGCCGGATCGGCATTCGCGGTTTGCTCCAGGCTCGGCATATCCAGCAATTTTGCCCTGTTGCCGGCCTCCGGCAGCAGGGCGCAGCCATTGCCCAGCAACATCAGGCCGGTCAGCAACCCTGTTATTGTTCGACGTTTACCAGTCTGTCTGCGCATCGGTTAGGGCTCCTCAACCAGCGCTTCCAGGGCCGTTTCGCGTAAGGCACGCTTGGGCGAGGGCCGGCGCGTAGGGCCAGTCGGATGAGCAAACCAGACCAGGGCCGCGAGCCCCAGAAATATCCAGGCCGCAAGACGAAACGTGTCATTGAGACCCAGAATAGCGGCATGCCCGCCTGCCAAGCCGGCCAGCTTGGCCGTGGCAATCTGGCCATGCATGCCGGCCGCATTCAGGCTGGCGATGGTCTCTCTGCCCAAGGTATCGTAAGACGTCAGCGTTTCGATCAATCGGCTCTGATGAAATGCAGCGCGACGCTCCCAGATCACGCCGAGCAGCGGCGATGCGATGCTGCCGCCCAGCACGCGCAGCATGCCGCCCAGCTCCACAGCCTGATTTTGACGCCGCGGCGTCAGTCCGGACAGGAATAGCGTCGTGAGCGGCACAAACAGCCCGCCCAGACAAAAACCTTCCAATACCTGAGATCCGAGCGATTCGCTGAACAAACTGTTGCGCCGGAAAAAATCGTAATCGCTGGTCCAGAAACAAAACACGGCGAAACTCGCCAGATTCAAGCTGGCCACCCAGCGTGCGTCGAAGTAATGGCTGATCCGATGGAAAAAGGCAGCCATGGGTTTGGCCAGAAATATCAGAGGCAGCAGTACGGAACCGACCATGAATGAGGTATAGCCGGCCACTGATTGCAGGCGCACCAGCAGAATCGACAGCAGGCCGTACATGAGCAGAAAGCTCACGCTCAGGGTGATAGATCCGATGACAAAATTGCGGCGCGCGAATAGGCGCATGTCCAGCAGCGGATGGCGTTCGGCCAGCTCCCAAATGACGAAACAGGCCAGCGCCAACAGGCCGATGAGCACCAGCGATACGATCAGGCCGGAATTGTACCAGTCTGCATCCTGACCCTGATTCATTACCGTCTGCAAACAGCCCAGCGCTACTGCCAGCAACAGAAAGCCGATACGGTCAAAGGGCAGTTTCGCAGGTTGATCCATCCGGTCGGACAGCAAGGCCCAAACCAGCCCCGCCGAAACAAGCGGCAGCGGCACATTGAGATAGAACAGCCAGCGCCAGCCCAGCGTATCGGCAATCAAGCCGCCTGCCGCCGGCCCCAGCGTAAACGGGCTCAGCGAAGCCATGCTCCAGAGCGCGACGGCGAAACCTTTTTTGGAGTCCGGATATTCATTCAGCAACAAGGTCTGCGACAAAGGTATCGTCAAGCCTCCGAAAAACCCTTGAAGAACCCGGCCCAGCAAAAACCAGATCAAATCATCCGTGACAGAACAAAGCAGCGATCCCGAAGCCATCAGTATCATGGCCGCAATAAACAGACGCACTCTGCCGAAGCGCACTGCCATCCATGAACTGACAGGCAGGGCCATCGCCATGCTGATGAAATAATACGACTGCATCCAGCTTGCGTGGCTCGGGCTGACCCCCAGCCCGCCGGTGGCATGCAAACTGATGGATGCAAATGCGCCGGTATTGAAAAGCACCAGCATGTTTCCGAGCAGCAATGCGAAGTTGAGCAGGATAAAATGCGTCCCGTTCAAGCTGCCTTGGCTCGCCTTGACCGCATTCAGGCTGTCGGGCTTCGTTGGTGGCAGGACATGCCGCGCTTTTTTGCGGACGATAGTCATGATGGAAACCTCTCATTAGAATATTATGATATCCAATAAGAGCAATTTCCCTGCCAAAGTAAAAAAATTAAAAAATATCCAATGAAATCAAAAAATTATTATCAACTTTCGGCAGAGCATCAGCGATAAGACGTTACGAATAATTACTTAATATCGTTAAATAACGAAATATCGTAATTATTGCTGCTTTCGGTGACGGATTGATTAATCCTGTACGAGTACCTGAGCAGGAGACAGCTAGAAAACTGCTCCATGCGTTTCCACATTCGCCGTATTTTCCTGAGGCTTGACAATGCTGGAACAATAAAAAAAACCGCCTTCGGCTACCCGAAAGGCGGTCCTTGTTGAGCAATCGTGAGCGGTATTCTATGCCGCTAACGACTGAGAGCGCTTGCGATTGAAGCCCAACAATCCCAATACGCCGGAACCGAACAGCCAGACAGCGGCAGGAACCGGCACGGCTGATACCGAACCTGAACTGACGTTATCTATAAAAAGGGTTGAGTTGAATGCAGTATCAGTGTGGTTGCTGACAATGAACTTGAGATCAGAAAAATCGCTGAGCGCTGTGAACGAGAAATTCTGCCAGCCGCTGGAATCGCCATCACCCACTGTAGAGACATCCGATACTAAATATTGAGCATCGCCCGCAACTAGAGCGAAATCATTGTAAGGCAAATAATCATCAGTATTGAAACTATAGCTGAACGAGATAACATCGCCGGCTGACGCATTAACTGTTTGTGATAATGTTGAACCGTTGGTTCCGCCATAAGCGCTTGTATCAATACCTAAGAATGTATTTAATACAGCATAACCGCCGGCATCCAGAGTTACATTACCCGCAGTGCCCCAGCCTGTCAGCCCGGAATCAAAGTTTCCGTTTGTAATCGTTGCGGAATTTGCGATTTGACTGACAGACAGCAGTCCTAAAATAGCCGCCGCTAATTTCACTTTTTTCATCGTACCCTGCCTTGTTGCTTAATGTTAAAAGTCCATATTTTTTGATACTCTAAAATTTATGGAATCTCACCCCTATGAGCTGATAAGCATTCATAGCCAATATAAAGAATTACTCTACCTGTAGGGGTTCTGCGAGATTATATTTGCCCTCATCGCTTATTTATGTGACAGGCCCCTAAAAACTATTACTTTCCATAGATCTAGTAAAAATTTCAGGCGCATCTAAATGCTCCGCCCCTGGCTGTTTTTCGAATACCTATTTAACCGGCAACGGACAGTGCCCTGCAAAACATGAGTTGCTTCTGGTTATGCCGATCTCCGGTATGCTTGGCTCAGAGTATAGGGATACGTTTGACATTGCGGTGGCATCCCTGGCACTAAAGAACGGTTCTCGGGAATTGAGCAATAAAAAACCGCCTTCGGCTACCCGAGAGGCGGTCCTTGTTAAGCAATCGTGAGTGGTATTTTATGCCGCTAACGACTCAGAGCGCTTGCGATTGAAGCCCAACAATCCCAATACGCCGGAACCGAACAGCCAGACAGCGGCAGGAACAGGCACGGCTGAAACAGAATTCTCGGCAAAGTAAATATCCTGAATGGCAAAAAAGTTTCCATCCAGTTCAACTCGGCCAATCTTCTCGCCCGCGTTGGCGACGATGCCCCAGAAGCTAAATATGTCTGACAACTGATTGTTAAATGTCGCTGTTAATATATTGGCTTCGTTGTAGATACGAATAGATTCCAGGGGACTACCAAACTCGACCAGTCCGAAGCCGACCCCGGAAACGGTGTATCCGTTGGCCAGGAAATCGATATTAAGAATGCCATCCCATGATCCGTAAGGGCCGATTTCCCCCGAAGCGGCATTCACTGATCCAGTATCTGAACCGCCAAAAGCGCCTGCCTTGGTCGAGAAAGTCACATCAGTTGAATAGCTTGTACCATCATTATTAGTGGCGCCAGCGAAGCTGATATGGTCATTTTCGGCACCAAGTGCTGTCAGGAAGTTTGATGACGCCGTATTATGGGTATAACCGCCGACCGAAGCGGTATAAGTAACAAGAGAGGCTTGCGCGGCATTGACTCCGAGCAGGCCCAAACCGAGCGCGGCAGAACAAAGTATTTTTTTCATGGGAGCTCCTAGATTAAACAAAGAATTTCAACATCCCGACTGCGACTATTTGTTTTAATTTTCTTAAGCCGGGCGCGAAAAGAATATTCGCTCCTACTGTCCCCGTCAATAGCCATTTGGGCGATAAATCTTATAAATAAAAATTGCCATTTTTATAGTCAAACCAGCCAGTTTCTCTAACTAATAGATTAAGCCTCTATTGTCGAGCGGTGTTTTCTGGACTTGCGCAGCTGCCGGCGGACAGCCTGGACAGTAGCGTCGTTTTTATCCAGCCTGCAAATACCTATCAGCGGCTTCGGCTTATGCCTAGCTTCAGCATGCGTGAACGCAAGGTATTCGGATTCATATCCAGCTTGGCGGCGGCGCCTTTGGCGCCTGAGATGACCCAGTCTGATTCTTCAAGCGTGCGCAGAATGTGATTGCGCTCCATCTCTTCCATGGTAGCCGGCTGGCCTGTAACAATATGGGCGCCGGCGTACGGATTGAGCAATGGGCCGATTTCCAGTATCGGCGCCTGGCAGAGAATGACGGCGCGCTCGATCACGTTCTGCAATTCCCGCACATTGCCGGGCCATGCGTAATTCTGCAGCGATTCCAGAGAGGCCGGATCGATGTCGTCGATGCGCCTGCCGAACTTCTTCGCGTATTTGGCCAGGAAAAACCGAGCCAGCAGCGGAATATCGGCCTGGCGTTCGCGCAGCGCCGGAATATTGATGGGAAACACGTTCAGGCGATAATACAGATCGGCCCGGAAGCGGCCGGCCGCGACATCGTCGGCGAGGTTGCGATTAGTCGCCGCGATGACGCGCACGTCGACCTTCAACGTCTCGCTGCCTCCTACGCGCTCAAACTCCTGTTCCTGCAGCACGCGCAGCAGTTTGGCCTGGGCCGCCGCCGGCAGCTCGCCCAGCTCATCCAGCAGCAAGGTTCCGCCGTGCGCCAGTTCGAAGCGCCCCTTGCGCTGCTGGGTTGCGCCGGTAAAAGCGCCTTTCTCATGGCCGAACAATTCGCTCTCGATCAATTCGCTGGGCAATGCTGCGCAGTTGACCTTGACCAGTATCGCGCCGTTGCGATCGCTGAGGTCGTGAATGCCGCGCGCAAGCAGTTCCTTGCCGGTGCCGGTCTCGCCCAGCAGTAGCACCGGCGTGTCCGTGCGGGCCACCATGTGAGACTGCTCGAAGACGGCGCGCATGGCCTTCGAGCCGCTGACGATCTCGCCGAAGTTGTGTTCGTAATCGATCACTTCCTGCAGATAGCCTTTCTCTAGCTGGAGCCTGTCCAATTCCTGTTCGGCCAGCCTGCGGTCATTCACATCGCGCAGGATCATGGTGTAGAGGCGCTGCCCGCCGGCTTCCAGCGGCGAAAAAGTCGCTTCGATTGCGAATTCCTCGCCGTCGGCGCGGCGCGCACTGAGACCTTCCGGCACCCAGGTCGGCGCCTTGACAGCATGCTCGTCAAAATTGAGGAATTGCCTGAACAATGTATGGCAATGCGGTGCAATAAATCGCTTTACGGGTTGGCCGATGGCGAGGTCGGCGGCACAGCGGAAAATTCTTTGGGCGGCGGCATTGAATAACGTGATGTTGTGCTGATGGTCGATCGCCACAATGGCGTCCATAGCCGATCCCAGGATGGCTGAAAACCGGTGCTCGCTTTCTGCCAAAGCTTGCATGGTCAGCTTCTGCTCGGTCCTGTCGCGCTGGGTTTCCACGACGGCGACGATCTCTCCCTTGTCGTTGACAATAGGCCCGGCATCAATGACCAGATAAAGCTTGCGGCCGTCCGGCATCGGGCACCAATTCTCTGTTTGCAGCGTACCGGCATCCGATACCAAATTACCGGCTTTTTCGTAAAGACTGTCCAGTTTTCCGAGCGAGTGGTCGAGCAGCAGATCGGCCAGACAGGGACGCGGCTCGGCATAAAATCCCTGCCAATGTCTGCTCGTGCCGATCATGTCCTCGGCCTTGAGCCCTGTCAGCCGCTCGCAGGCCTTATTCCAGATCACGACCCGGTGCTGGGTATCCAGCACGAAGGTCGGAACAGGCATGTGTTGCAGCAAGTGCTCGGCGAAGCTGTTTTGTGGCAGTTTTTTCAGCATGAAATGAAATCACAAGAGGTTTCACAGCAGGCCTAAGCCTGCTGCGGCAAAAGGGAATGGCAGTTTACATCAAGTACAGGTTATCGCTTCAATCTTTCCATTTCTTCCAGCAAATCCAGCACCAGCGCGCTGCCCGGCAGATTCACGCCCAGGTCCTGTTCCAACCTCATAGCGATTTGCAGGCGTTTCAGAGCATGCGTATCGAAACGCCAGGTATAAACAGAAGTTCCTTCGGGCTCCAGCACCCCTTCCTCGACCATTTCAATGACCTGGTCGGGACTGGCCTTGGCGAAATCGCACAATTCAACCAGCGAGAAGCGCATGCTTTCATCAAGCACAATACCGGAAATGACGACTATCTCATTTTTCATCTCATACCCCCATCGCCGCGCGCGGATTCATCGGCATCACTTTGGCCATTTTCTCATACAGGGCTTTTGCCTCATCGGTTCTGGCCGATGGCGCGACGATTTTCAATGTCACGTACTGGTCGCCGGCAGGCGTTCCGGGCAGGCCGCGGCCTTTCAGGCGCAATTGCTTGCCCGCCTGCGAGCCGGGCGGAATTTTCACTTCGACGGCGCCACCCAGCGTCGGCACCGGAACGGTAGCCCCTAAGGCCGCTTCCCACGGCGTCACCGGCAGTTCAAGATGAATATCGCGCCCCTCGGCGCGGAAATAACGGTGGGGCTTGAATTCTATTTCCAGATACAAATCGCCGCTGCCGCCGCCTCCCCCCCCCGGCATGCCCTGCCCGGCCAAGCGTATGCGCTGCCCGGCCTTGATGCCTTTCGGAATTTTGACATTCAGCGTGCGCACGTTTGAAACCAGATGTCCCTGGCTGTCTGCTTGGGGCATGTTCAATGAAATCAGGCTGTCAGCGCCGCGATAGGCATCTTCCAGATCAATCTGAATCTTGGCGAGCTGATCGCTGCCCTGCATCTGCCTGCCATAGGCGCCGCCTCGTCCCCTCCTGAAACCGCCGCCAAACAGCGCTTCAAAAAAGTCACTAAACCCGCCGCCCGGCTGCGTGCCGGTAAACCCCTGGTCAACTCCGAAATCAAAGCCCCAATCAGGCGGCGGCGTAAATGGCTGCCCTTCCTGCCAGCCGCGCCCTACCTGATCATAGGCGGCCTTTTTTTTAGGATCTTTGAGCACTTCATAGGCCTCGCCCAATTCCTTGAACTTTGCCTCGGCATTGGCTTCCTTGCTGACATCGGGATGGTATTTGCGGGCCAGTTTGCGGTAGGCGCGTTTTATCTCCTCCGGCGTCGCATCCCTGGAGAGACCCATTATTTTGTAATAATCTTTATATTCCATAAGGCTAATTGACTCTGCTTTAGCTTGAGAAACGGATAAATTAAGCACGCCATACAAATATGGCTATAATCTGAAAACAAGGCCCGAATAAGGCTAAGAACTTTATAAAGCCATGACTGTCTTTATATCACGACATTGCCTTCATTTGGAGCCTTTGTGACAGGGTAAGTTTCTCCCGCACCTGAATACGAAACATTTAGAACAATTAAGAAAAATCAAGGTTTCCAAGCAAGGTTCATCCCATGAAAAATACACCGCTGGCTCCTTCACAACTTTACAAACCGTGCAACATCGAGCAATTAAAATTCGATTCTACCGACGAGCTTGAAGACATCGACATCATCGTCGGCCAGGAACGTGCTCTGGAGGCCATCAGGTTCGGTATCCGCATCAATAAAAGAGGCTACAACATTTTTGCGATGGCGCCTTCCGGCACCGGCAAGTTCACGACCATCAAACAACTGGTCGAGCACGAAGCCCTCCATCGGCCTGTTCCTTCGGATTGGTGCTACGTCAACAACTTCAGCCAGCCGGCAAAACCCACAGCCATCCGCTTATCACCGGGGCAAGGCAAGGTTTTCCAGCACGACATGGCACAACTGATCGACGAATTGAGCGTCGCCATTCCAGCGGCATTCGACGGCGATGAATACCGTTCCCGCGCCGGCGAGCTCGAAAGCGAATCGCGCCAAAGGGAAATCACCGAATTGAATCAACTGCGCGAAGACGCCGAAAACGCCCATATTCTGCTGACCGAAACGGTGACCGGTTACGGATTCGCGCCGGCCGATGAAAACGGCGTCGCGATGACGCCCGAACAATTCAACAAGCTCGATAAAGAGCAGCAGCATAAAATCCAGGAGAGCATTTTTAATTTGCAGGAACGCCTGCAGCAGCTGCTGAAAAAATTCCCGATCTGGCGCAAGGAGACCAAGCGCAAACTCCAGGCTTTGAACCGCGAAACCGCCGCCCTGGCCGTCAACCACTCCATTGATGAGCTGATCGAGAAATACGCCAGGCAGCAGGACGTTATCGATTATCTGAATGATGTCCAGGGAGACATCATCGAACACGTCCGGGATTTCGTGCCGCACAGCGAAAAAGCACTGCCTTTTCTGGAGATGCCGCAGGAAGGGAATCCGCTGAAACGCTACCAGGTCAATCTGATCGTGGATTTCAGCAACAAGCGCGCCGCGCCCGTGATCTACGAAGACCTGCCCAATTACAGCAACCTGATCGGCCATACCGATCATCAGGCTCACATGGGATCACTGATTACCGATTTCACAATGATCAAGCCTGGCGCATTGCATCAAGCCAATGGCGGCTATCTGATCATCGATGCCCGGAAAATCCTGTTTCAGCCTTATGCCTGGGAAAGCCTTAAAAGAACGCTGCAAGCGGGTGAAATCCGCATCGAACCGCTGGAGCGGACGCTCAGCCTGATCACGACCTCGCCATTGGAGCCGCAGCCCATCCCGCTCATTGATTTAAAGATCATCCTGTTCGGTGATCCGCTGCTTTATTATCTGTTAAGCGTCTATGACCCTGAATTTCCCGACTTCTTTAAGGTCGCCGCCGATTTTGATACAGTCGCCAACCGTGAAAGCAGCACGCATGAATATGCGCGCCTGCTGGCCACGATCGCCCGGCGCGAGAAATTGCGCCCGTTGAGCCAGCAGGCCGTCGCCAGAGTCATCGAGCACAGCTCGCGAATGGCCGGCGACGCCGAGAAACTGTTGACGCACCTGCGCAGCATCAAGGATTTGCTGACGGAATCCGACCATTGGGCCGAAGAAAACGGCCATACCCTGATCGCCAACAGCGATGTCCAGCAAGCCATCGACCATAAGATTCACCGGCTGGATATGATCCGGGAAAAGCTCTACGAAAACATCGAACGCGGCACCGTACTGATTGATACCGAAGGCAAAGTGGCAGGTCAGATCAACGGCCTGTCTGTGCTGCAACTGGGCGAATTCACCTTTGGCCAGCCGTCGCGCATCACGGCGACGACGCGCCTGGGCAGCGGCAAAGTGGTCGATATCGAACGCGAAACCCAACTGGGCGGCGCCATACATTCCAAGGGCGTACTGATCCTGTCGAGCTTCATTGCCTCGCGCTATGCGCGAAACAGCCCGTTCTCGCTGTCCGCCAGCCTGGTGTTCGAACAGTCTTACGGTCATGTCGAAGGCGACAGCGCCTCGCTGGCCGAGCTATGCGTCATCTTGTCCTCGCTGGCCCAGGTGCCTTTACGGCAGGATCTGGCGATTACCGGATCGGTCAATCAGCTGGGCCATGTCCAGCCGATAGGCGGCGTCAATGAAAAAATCGAAGGCTTCTTCGATATCTGCTTAAAAAAGGGCCTGACCGGCACGCAGGGCGTGATCATCCCTGCCGCCAATGTCAAATACCTGATGCTGCGCTGGGATGTCGTGCACGCAGCCCAGTCCGGCCAGTTCAATATCTACGCCGTCACGACCATGGATGAGGCGCTTGAACTGCTGACCGGAATGGAAGCCGGTGCTGCCGACGCACAGGGCAAGTATCCGCCGGCATCGTTTAACGGCAAGGTTGAAGCCCAGCTATTGCAATTTACGGCAATCAGCAAGGAATTCCGGCTTAAGGCCGAACAACAGGAAACACCCAAAAACAGCGAAGGTTAACCTGTGCAGCTGTGAGAGCGGCTTCGGTCGTCCTCACAGCTCTCGATTTGCCATTTTGGATTGCCATTTCAGGGAGCCCATAACAATGACCGTCCCCAAATATTTCCGCCCCGACATGGAACGAAGACTCGACGGACTGGACGAATTGGCCCGGGATTGCAGTTATTCCTGGGCCCATGGCGCCGACGAGATATGGCGCGAGCTGGATGCCGAATTCTGGGAGCAGACCCGAAATCCCTGGCTGGTGCTGCAAACGGTTTCACGCGCCCGCCTAGAAGACCTGTCCAAAAATGAAGCCTTCTGTGAAAAACTGCGCACGATCGTTTCAGCTCACCGCCAGACCTTGTCGGAACAACGCTGGTTTCAAGCGAAACAGCAGCAGGACATTGCCCTGCGGACAATCGCTTATTTCAGCATGGAGTTCGGCCTCAGCGAGGCCCTGCCTATTTACTCGGGCGGGCTCGGCCTGCTGGCCGGCGATCATTTAAAGGCCGCCAACGATCTGGGACTGCCGCTGGTGGGCGTCGGCCTGCTCTACCAAAAAGGCTATTTCCGGCAGGCTTTCGATGCCGACGGCAATCAGATTGCCCTGTACCCGGCCAGCGAAACCAGCGATATGCCGATCTCGCCAGTCCGCATCAACCGTGGCGAATGGCTGCGCATACAACTGCTGACGCCATCCCGCTTATGGGTGCGGGTATGGCAGGCGCAAATCGGCCGCATCAAACTGTATCTGCTCGACACCAACGACCCGGCCAATCATCCGGTGGACCGCTGCATTACCGCCGAACTGTACGGCGGCGGATCGGAATACCGGCTGTCCCAGGAAATCCTGCTCGGCATCGGCGGCTGGCAGGTGCTGCAGGCATTGGGCATAACCCCTGATGTCTGCCATCTGAACGAAGGCCATGCCGCTCTGCTGGTCCTCGAGCGGGCGCGCCACTTTATGCGGGCACATAACGTCGATTTCGCAACGGCTTTGACCGTAACACGCGCCGGCAATCTGTTTACCACCCATACTTCGGTGGAAGCGGGATTCGATCGCTTCAGCCCCGATCTGATCAAGAACAGCCTGGGCCTTTATGCCAAAGAACTGAATCTTGATCTCGACGGACTGCTGGCTTTGGGCAGAATCTCCGGCAACAACGATGTGGCTGCGCCTTTCAATATGGCTTATCTGGCGATACGCGGCAGCGCCGCCGTCAATGGCGTCAGCCGTTTGCACGCCGAAGTCAGCCGGGATATTTTCAATCCTCTCTTTCCGGGCTGGCCGAGATACGAAGTGCCGATTACGCATGTCACGAATGGCGTCCATGTCCCGGCCTGGGATTCCATGGAAGCCGACGAACTATGGACCAACTTGTGCGGCAAGAGCCGCTGGTTTTGCGAGCCGGAACATCTGGCCAAACAATTCCATCGTGTAGGAGACCAGGCCCTGTGGCATTTGCGCGCCCGGAACCGATCCCGGCTGGTGCAGTTCGTCAGGGATGAATACAGCCGGGAGCTGAACGTGCACAGCAATTTATCGGACAGCGAGGTGGAAGACCTGGCGCTGCGCCTTTTCGACCCGAATGTGCTGACTATCGGCTTTGCCCGCCGTTTCGCCACTTATAAAAGACCCAACCTGCTGCTGACCAATCCTGACCGGCTGGCGCGCCTGTTGACCGATCCTCACAGGCCAATGCAATTGGTCATTTCCGGCAAGGCGCATCCGGCAGATTTGCCGGGCCAGCGTCTAATCAAGGACTGGAACCAGTTCATGCGGCGCCCGGAAATCCGCAATCATGCCATTTTCCTGAGCGATTACGACATGATCACGGCCGAATACCTCGTGCAAGGCGTCGATCTGTGGATCAACACGCCGAGGCGTCCGTGGGAAGCCTGCGGCACCAGCGGCATGAAAATCCTGGTCAACGGCGGCCTGAACCTGTCCGAGCTGGACGGCTGGTGGGCCGAAGCCTATCGGCCTGAAGTCGGCTGGGCGCTGAACGGGCACGAGGGCGAGCATACCGATGCCGATCAGGCTAATAGGCTATACGAATTGCTGGAACAGGAAATCGTGCCGGCCTTCTATGAACGCAACGGCAATGGCATTCCGGAGCGCTGGCTAAGCAAGATGCGCGAAAGCATGACGACCTTGACGCCCTTTTACTCGGCTAACCGCATGGTGCGGGAATATACCGACCGTTTCTATTTGCCCCTGGCGGAGAAATATCAGCGCCGCACCGTGAATGGCGCGCAGGCTGGCCGGTCCCTGAGCCGCTGGCTGTCGCGCCTGAATGATCTGTGGCCTAAGATTCATATCGCGCGCGTCAATATCGAGAACCGCGAAGCCGTGTATTTTTTCAGCTTGCAGATTTACCTGGGCGACTTGACGGCGCAGGATGTCAGAGTGGAGCTGTTTGCAGAACCGATTGAAGGCGATACGAACAACATTCATGAAATGCACATCGACCATGCGCTGCCCGGCGCCGTCAACGGTTTTGTTTATACTATCAGCATTCCGGCAAAGCGGCCGATTTCGGATTACACGCCCAGAATCATACCCAACCATCCTGATGCCGGCATACCTGCCGAAGCCCAAGCTATTTTATGGGTAAAATAAAAACAGGTACTGTCCGCACCGGCGGAAACGGATACGGGCCATTTAATGTGAACGTTTTATCGCAACCATTTTATATAGGGGAAATATGAACATAGTGCTGGCATATGGCATTCTTGGATTCAACACCGTGCCTTTTACGGATATCGAATACTTCAACGACATCCAGAAACATCTCGAAGACAGATTCCAGGCTCGGGTATTGGTCGCTGAAGTGGCCCCGGTAGCCGGTATTGAGGTGCGCGGCAACCAACTGAAGCGTAAAATTCTTGATGATCTGGAGCAAACCGTCAAACCGTCCGTCCTGGACCCGGACAAGAAAGTGCACATCATCGCCCATAGCATGGGCGGACTGGACAGCCGCTACATACTGTCTCCGGCCAACCCCGACAATATTGCCGACCGGGTCAGCTCGCTGACCACTATCGGCACACCGCATCAGGGCTCGCCGCTGGCCGATCTTTGCGAGTCATTCGTGGATGGCGAATCCGATATGCCGCTGCTGGGAGCCATAGAAGGCATCATCCGCGGCATAGTCAGTAAATTCCTTTGGTTTGATGCCGTGTATGACTTAACTACGGAATCCACGCGTAAATTCAACGATATCTATATTGATAATCCTCAGGTTGACTATTTCTGCATCGCCGGCGAAGGGCGCCATGGCGACGAGTCATCGAAGACCTGCAAACTGCTGCTTCCGGCGCATCGCTACATCAAAAGAATGACGGACGAGGAAAACGACGGCACGGTGCCGGTTTCTTCCGCCCTGCGCGACGGCTGGGAAGCCATTTCTCCGCCCTGGCCGGCCGATCATTTCGATGAAGTCGGGCATGATCTGGATAGGGGCGTGAACAGCACGCCTGATCACTTCGATTACCTGCGCAAGTACGAGGAAATTGTCGAGCGTCTGCAAAGCTACCAAGCCTGACCGAGCTGAAACGGTACCCGGCGCCTCCCCTACCGTAACCAGTGTAGGCTAGGTTGCTTCCTCTCTACAAATCACCGCCGCATCCCCGGCGGAGAACTGTAACTGTCCAGCACGGCAAGGTAATTGGTGCGTTCGAACGATTCGGGGTCGGCACAGAACTGCTGGCTCAAACGGCCTCTCATGTCCTTGACCGAAGCATACTCATGCTGTTCCATCCAGGACATCAGTCCGGCTTTGATGCGCGTCAGCTGTTCCGGTCCGTGCAGCAGCAGCGTGGCGCACAGGTGCGTGACGTCGGCGCCGGCCAGCAGCAGCTTGATGACGTCAGCGGCAGTGTGCACGCCGCCGGTCGCAGCCATCGACAATTTGACCCGGCCGTAAAGAATGGCTATCCAGCGCATAGCCAGCAGCGCGTCCGCGGAGGTGGAAAGATGCAGTTGCGGGATGATTTGCAGAGTGTCGATATCCATGTCGGGCTGGTAAAAACGGTTGAACAACGCTACGGCATCGGCGCCTTCATTTTCCAGCTCCCTGATGAAACGAGGCAAAGCGCTGAAATAAGGCGACAGCTTCATCGCAATCGGAACATGCACTTTATGGCGCAACATCCGCAACAATTCCAGATAGCGGTTTTCCACGTCCATATTGGTTTCATAGGGATCGGTGTCCAGGTAATAGACATTCAGTTCCAGCGCATCGGCGCCGGCCTCTTCGAGCAATCTGCCGTTTTCCACCCAGCCATTCAGGGAAATGCCGTTAAGGCTGGCGATGATCGGGATGTTCAGCGCGTTTTTCAAGTCCGCGAGATGCTCCAGATACTGATCCAGTCCCGGTTGAAAACAGCTGTCGAAAGGCAGAAAACTCTCTGCTTCGGGATGCCCTATGGTCTGATGAATCAGAAAGCGCGCCGTCATTTTTTCTTCGTTGCGCAGTTCTTCCTCAAACAGCGAATACATGACCAAAGCCGAAGCGCCGGCGTCTTCCAGACGGCGCGCCGAATCGATGCTGCGCGACAGCGGCGATGATGAAGGCACCAGCGGATTGTCCAGTTTAAGACCCATGTAGTTTGTGCTCAGATCTATGCTGCTCATGGTCGATCTACTCCTGTTCGTTTTTATTTTGTCTGCCGGACGGCTGCTCGGCCTGCAGCCGGTAATGCCGATAGCGGTCGTTCACATCGCGCTGCGCCTGCTGCAGGAGCTGTTCCGAGCGCTCGGCATGCGTGCGGCTGAGGATGCTGAAGCGCGCCTCGGTCATGGCGAAATCCCGGTAAGGAATGGAAGGCTTCTGGCTGTCCAGGACCAGCGGATTCTGGCCCTGCGCTGTCCGCCTCGGGTCGAAGCGCAGCAAAGGCCAGTGCCCGCTGCGCACGGCCAGATCCTGTTGGCGCAGATCGTTGGACATGTCGACGCCATGCGCAATGCAGGGGCTGTAGGCAATAATCAGCGAAGTGCCCGGATAGGATTCGGCTTCCAGAAACGCGTGCAAGGTCTGGATGTCCTTGGCGCCAAAAGCGACCTGGGCCACATAGACCTGTTCATAATCCATCGCCAGACGCGCAAGATCCTTTTTGGGCGTGGTCTTGCCGGCCGCCGAAAACTTGGCGACGGCGCCCCGCGGCGTGGCCTTGGAGGTCTGGCCGCCGGTATTCGAATACACCTCCGTATCGAGCAACAAAATATTCACATCGCGGCCGGAAGCCAGCACATGATCCAGGCCGCCGAAGCCGATGTCATAGCCCCAGCCGTCGCCGCCGATGATCCAGACGCTGCGCCTGACGAGATTTTCCGACACTTCCAGCAGCCGGCCTGCAACATCGGCAGCAATGCCTTGCAATCGTTGGTTCAGCTCGGCGACGCGCTGGCGCTGGTCATAGATGCCGGCCTCATCGCTCTGATCGGCATCGAGAATCGCATCGGCCAGTTCCGGGCCGACCGGATCGCGCAAATCTTGCAGCAGCCCGCGCGCATACTGGGCCTGCTGGTCGATGGCCACGCGCATGCCCAGGCCGAATTCGGCATTGTCCTCGAACAAGGAGTTGGACCAGGCAGGACCACGCCCTTCGGCGTTTTTGGTCCACGGCGTCGCCGGCAGATTGCCGCCATAGATGGACGAGCAGCCGGTCGCATTGGCGATCACCATGCGGTCGCCGAACAGCTGACTGACCAGCCGCAGATACGGCGTCTCGCCGCAGCCCGGGCAGGCGCTTGGAAACTCGAACAAAGGTTGCAGATGCATGGCTTCCGGCAGTTTGTTATGGTGCAGCAGGCGGCGGTCCGGCGCCGGTATTTGCAGGAAGAAATTCCAGTTCTCACGCTCCTGAGCACGCAACGGCGGCTGCGGATGCATATTGACGGCTTTACGCTCGGGATTCTCACGGTCACGTATCGGGCAGACCTGCACGCACAGAGTACAGCCGGTGCAGTCTTCGGGCGCAACCTGATAACTGGTCAAAAGATCGCTGCCTAAGGCCTTGCTTTTGACCGGCACGGATTTGAATGTCGGCGGTGCATTTTCAATGCTGTCGGCAGTGAATAGCTTGCTGCGGATCACGCTGTGCGGGCAGACGAACACACACTTGCCGCACTGAATGCAGATATCGGGCTCCCAGACCGGAATCTCCAGGGCGAGGTTGCGCTTTTCGAACGCGGAAGTGCCGGTTTTAAAGGTGCCGTCCGGCTCGAAACGGCTGACCGGCAAAAAATCGCCGCGCCCGGCAATTATCTCGGCAGTCAGGCGTTGCACATAATCAGGCGCGTCGGCGGCCACGGCGGGCGGCATTTCGATCACGCTGCCCGCCTGCTCAGGCACGCTGATCTGATGCAATTGGGCAAGCGCCGAGTCGATGGCCTCAAGATTGGCCTGCAGTATGCGTTTTCCAGCCTTGGCATAGGTTTTCTGTCCGGCCGCCCTGATCGCGTCCAGCGCCTCGTCGAGCGGAATAACAGGGGTCAGAGCGAAGAAACAGGTCTGCATGACCGTATTGATGTGCCGGCCCAGGCCGCAGCTTCTGGCGATTGCATAGGCATCGATCACGAAAAAGGCGATGTTTTTCTCGATGATAGCCTCCTGAAAACTACGCGGCAGACTGTCCCAGACCTGATCGGCACCGATAGAGGTATTCAGCAGAAACACCGCGCCCGGAGCCGCTTTGTCGAGCATAGGGTAGCGTTCCAGAAACACCGATTGATGACAGGCGACAAAGCTGGCTTCGTTATCGCCGATCAGATAACTGGAACGGATTTTCTCCGGGCCGAAACGCAGGTGGGAAACCGTGACGGCGCCCGCTTTTCGGGAGTCATAGACAAAATAGCCTTGGGCATTGAGCTGCGACTTGTCGCCGATGATCTTGATGGAATTCTTGTTGGCGCTGACCGTGCCGTCGCTGCCCAATCCATAGAAAACGGCGCTGACCGTGGCTTTAGCGGCATCGGTCCGGAATGTCGGGTCCCAATTCAGATGGGTCTGCGTCACATCATCAATAATGCCGACCGTGAATGGATTCTTGGGCCGTTCTTTGGTCAGTTCATCGAAGATGCCTTTGACCATGGCCGGCGTAAATTCTTTCGAGGATAGGCCGTAACGGCCACCGACAATTTTGGGCAACTGGGCAAACTTGGGATTGTCGCCCAGATAATTCTGTGTAACCGCGGTCAAAACATCTTTGTATAGAGGCTCGCCATCGGCACCCGCTTCTTTAGTTCTGTCCAGAATCGCCAGGCTGCGCAGCGTGGCTGGTAAGGCATCAATCAGAGCATCGGCTGCGAATGGACGGAACAGGCGAACTTTCAGTACGCCGACTTTCTCCCCATGAGCGGTTAAATGATAAACGGTTTCCTCGGCGGTTTCGGCGCCGGAACCCATCAGCACGATGACCCGCTCGGCATCTTCGGCACCTATATAGTCAAACAGGTGATACTGGCGTCCGGCCAATCCGGCGAAACGGTCCATCGCCGCCTGCACGATGCCGGGCATGGCCTGATAATACGGATTGACACTTTCCCGCGCCTGAAAAAACACATCGGGATTCTGAGCGCTGCCACGCAGAACGGGATGATCCGGCGACAAGGCGCGCCGGCGGTGCTGATGTATCAACTCGTCGTCGAGCATGGCGCGAACAGTCGTTTCGTCAACAGGACCGATCGTGGCGATCTCGTGCGAGGTTCTGAAGCCATCGAAAAAATGCACGATAGGAATGCGCGCGGCCAGCGTCGCCGCCTGCGCAATCAGGGCAAAGTCCATGACTTCCTGCACCGAGTTGGCCGACAAAAACGCAAAGCCCGTTGCCCGGGCCGCCATCACATCGCTGTGGTCGCCGAAGATCGACAAGGCGTGCGTCGCCAGCGTGCGGGCCGCAATATGAAAGACGGTTGACGTCAGTTCGCCGGCAATCTTGTACATGTTCGGAATCATCAACAGCAGTCCCTGCGAGGCCGTAAAAGTCGTGGTCAGCGCGCCATTTTGCAAGGCGCCATGCACGGCACCGGCCGCACCGCCTTCACTCTGCATTTCTATCACCTGCGGTTGCGCGCCCCAGATATTCTTGTGGCCTTCCGAAGCCCAAGTGTCGGCCCACTCCCCCATAGGCGAGGCCGGCGTAATCGGATAGATGGCGATGACTTCATTGGTCAGATAGGCGATCTGGGCAGCCGCTTCGTTGCCGTCGATCGTGATAGTGGTTGCTTTTGACATCAATCGTCCTCGTAAAATAACAACTTTCAGAGCCTCGTGTTCTATCGCAATTATTCGATATGAGTTGCATTAGTTCCTCTGTGACAATCGGCACGTCAAAATATTCGCGTTTTTCCGGAACAACCTCGCAATCATCAGTTGCTTTCATCAAACCGCATCTTAAACTCTTGAAGAATGAACAGAATTCGGGATTCTCTGTCTTAATCTCAAAGACAAGCTGATTTTCTCTGAAGCATGTCCTTTGATTTATCAGTCAAACAAAAACAGAGGTGTGTTATGGCATTAAAAGAAGACTTTGGAAGCCTGCTCGAATCCCTAAAAACCGAACGTGATGAAATCAAACTGAAACTGCATCTTGGTTCCATGGAAGCCAGGGAGGAATTTGAGAGTGTCGAAAAAAGCTGGAACGCTTTTACCCAAAAAGCGGGCGACATCGCTGATGATACAGTGGAAACTTCGGAAGAGTTTATCGAAAAAGCCAAAATAGTCGGCGAAGAATTGAAAGCAACCTATGACCGGATCAGAGCGAGATTGTCTAAATGATTATCAGCTTTGCATCAAGATACAAGATATTGGACCGCTTCCTGCATCATGTAGAAAAGTGCTTTCAACGGTATAAAAAAACGCCCCACACCTTTCTTAAGGCATGGGGCGTTCCATTATCTTAGTCTAAACGGAATGGTTTAGATTATAAAGATACTGATAAAGCAGTGCCAACAGTGAGAGATGCGCCTGCTTGCAGATTTACAGCTGGCAATAATGCATCAACTGTTCCGACTACTGATCCCAGAACGCCATTTACCAGAGTAAGAGTACCGCCCAGCAGAGAATCCAAACCTAAGAGTGCACCAGCTGAAACATTGTCCATCTGAGCATCAGTCAAAGCTACAGGCTCAGCAGAAGCCAAACCAGTCGCAGTTAAAAGAACGCCTGCTGCCAAAACTTTCATCATTTTATTTTTCATAACAATAATCTCTACTTTAGTATTATTAATATTATTAACACATAACCCACTCCGAACCTATCAGAATGGGGTATTTACCGTAGTGTTTTAATTTTCCAAAACACTGGGCAAATTCCTTACGCACCCAAAAATTGAACCGTACAGCTACACCACAAAAAGGACCGGTTAGTAAAACATTGTTCAGCGTCGAATTATTTTTGCGATACGTTTCACATTTTTACAATTATTGGGCATAAATTTCCGCATATTTTTGTATTATTATCAGCCTATCCTGAACCTATCGGGATGGAAGGCATTTACCATAGTGTTTTAATTTTGCCAAAACACTTGGCTAATTCCTTACATGCCCAAGAAATTGAGTCGCCAACCACACTGGAAGAAACGGCTGAATAATAAAGCATTATTCTGTACTGAATATTCTGTGATCAACTTCTCATTTTCTTAATTACTGGGCATGCGTTTCACAAAACTTTAGTATTATTAACATAACCCATCCTGAACCTATCGGGATGGGCTTTTTTCTACCGTAGTGCTTCAAATTCCCTTCCAAACACTTGGCAATCTCCATACATACCCTGGACATTGAATTACAAGATCCCACCAAAAAAATGACTGAATTGAAAAGCATCATCCAGTATTAATTTTGTGAGCAACTTCTCATTTCTCCAATCCCCGGACATTAACCCCCACATATCTTTTGTGGGATTTAATTTAATTCAATTCAATTTAATTTAGCAAGATTTAATTTAATATTTGTTAATATATTTTTGCAAAAGCGATACGGAATCAGGCTTAGCACTGGTATATAACCCTGTTTTTGTTACGCATTATCGCAAAAACTGCCTCTAAAGTATTAGCAGGATAATTTCCTTTTTAATCGCAGTGAGCATATAACATCAGGAAGTGAGAGAGGTCCCCATCATTCCATTGCAGGGCATATATAATATTAAAAAAAGTATTTTCTACTAAAAAAATTGAGAACGCCCTATGCCTTTGGAAAGGCATAGGGCGCTCCTAATCATAATCTAAACGGCATCGCTTGGATTATAAGGAAACTTGTAAACCAAGCCCCAGACTGACAGATGTAGCTAATTGCAGATCTACAGCCGGCAACAAGGCATCAACTGCTCCGACGACTGAGCCAAGAAGACCGTCTACCAGGGTAAGAGTGTTACCCACCAATGCGTCCAGCCCCAAAAGAGCACCAGCTGAAACATTGTCCATCTGAGCATCAGTCAAAGTCACAGGCTCGGCAGAAGCCAAACCTGTTGCAGTTAAAAGAACACCCGCCGCCAATGTTTTCATCAGTTTGCTTTTCATAATTAATTATCTCTATTTTTTGTATTATTAACATAACCCACTCTGAACCTATCAGGATGGGGTTTACTTGCTACAGTGTTTTGAAGCATTTCCAAAACACTTGGCAAATTCCTTATATAACCAAGAAATTGAGCCTCGCAACCGCATCGAAAAAGTCGTACCAGATCTATCCAAAGATGAATTGCTCATTTTCTTGATCGCGACGCATAAAATTCCATTTTTAATTTAAGCTTCTCTCAACTTTCTCTTAAGCTTAACTTAAGTTTAATTTACACCGCCCCACCACCTATTTCCGTGAAATCGATCGCATTTTTAATAACACCCCCCACTCAAAATAGAGACGCACTGCACATTTCTCACATATTTTTGAAATCTCGCATTGACAGATAATATATGCTGAACTACCCGTTGCTAAAAATTAACAAGATTATCAATGTCATATGATAATCTTGTTAAAGTCACCTCCTGACTCCGATAAAACTTCAAATTGTGAATCAAGGACAGTTTTAAAACTGGTTTGGGAACATCTCTAACATGAATAGTTAGAGATGTATTCATATTGGGTTTAACTGATGTTTCGCACGAATCGATCTCTGTGCTGTTTTAATGTTACTGCAATGCCATGTAGGGGCGAATTTACTTGTGCCCATAGGCATCAACTTTAGAGAAAGGCACTTCCAGCTTCCAATTGTTGCGAGGTATTAGGCTTCTTTTTCCTGGCGTTGAGCGAACAGCCCTGTTCGAACCGATCCGCTAATTCCTCCAGTAGCTC